>MDTB01179311.1_pt1 | contig 27945 bp, 28 predicted proteins | sample 811161 | NCBI WGS metagenome assembly MDTB01 (sample SAMN05326650, study PRJNA326480) | marine metagenome | isolation source: seawater | place: Mediterranean Sea | collected 2009
AAATGAAATCTTGGTAATAAAAAAATAAGATTACCACCTGATTTAATATATTTTAATTCCTGTTTAATTACTTCTTTTCTAAATGACCAAATTAAAACTATAAGGTAGTCAGGATTTTTTTTTCTCATTCTTTGCTTGGATATTATTTTAATATTTGAACCAGGTGTAAATTTTGATAGTTTTTTATTACTACCATCACAAATTTCTTTGATTTGTTTATTAGTTACCCCGCAATGATTTAAAACTACGTTTCCTTTAGTAGAAGCACCATATGCAATCACGTGCTTCTTAGATTTTAATTTAAGGAACATTTGTAATAACAGCTTTACTTTTTCTACTCTCTGGTTAAAATTTGAATAAGAGGACTTATTAATCTTATTCTCGTCTAATATTAATTTATTAATTTTGTTTTTTTTAATTTTAATTTTACTATCTTCTCTCGAACAAAAAATCTCTATACTTCCTCCATTGATCTCATTAATTTTATAATCTATTATTTTTAAACCATTTTTATTAGCAATATTTTTAAATGTTGAAAGAGAATAATATGCTACATGTTCATGACAAATTTGATCATAAGTTAAATTTTTCAGCATGAGAGGTAAATACGAAAGTTCTAGAACCCAAATACCATTTTTTTTAAGTAAATTAAAAATATCCGAACAAAATTTGCCCGGATCTTTTACATCGTAAAACATTGCAAATGAAGTTATTAGGTCAAATTTAATATTTTTTTTTATAATTTTTCTAGAAAAGAAATCAAAGACAATATCTATATTTTTTTTATATTTATTTTTAAATTTCTTTGCAGATGGATCTACACCTACCAAATAGTTTGAATTTTTAAATTGATTTAAAAATGTTCCATCGTTACTGCCAATATCCAAAATATTTGATTTATTATTTACTATTTTTTTTTTTTCAAAAAAAACTACCTTTTTTTTTATGTGGTTTACCATGAGTTTGCTTAGTGATGTGCTATACTCATAACTTTCACCAAACATCTTTTTTGATTTTGCTTTTTCACCAAGTTGAACTAATTTACATTTATTGCATCTAAAGAGGTCTAGTGAGTACTTTTTTAGATTATTTTTTTTTTTAGAAAGAAAAATACCACTTAAAGGTTGTTTGCCTAAGAAAACAATCCGCTCTAAATTTTTTTTTTTACAATTTATACAAATTTTCATTCTTTTTGTATATTTCTCTCAGAACATCTCTATCTCTTATGGTGTCCATGCATTTCCAGAAACCATCATGCTTATATGCAGCTAACTGCTTTTTTTTACATAAATTTTCCAAGGGGTCTTTTTCTAAAATATCTTTATCATTTTTTATAAATTTAAAGAATTTGTAGTTAGATACAAAAAAACCACCATTTATCCATCCATTTTTAACTTGTGGTTTTTCTTTGAAAGATTTTACCAAATTTTTATTTAGAACAATTTCACCAAACCTAGCTGGAGGATGAACGGCAGTTACGGTTAGAATTTTTTTTTCTTTATAATGAAAATTCAAAAGCTTTTTAATGTTAACATTAGAGACGCCATCTCCGTAGGTAAACATAAAATCTTCATTTTTATTAATATATTTTTCAAGTCTTTTTAGTCTTCCGCCGGTCATTGTCTTTAAACCTGTATCGACTATTGTTACATTCCAATCATAAAAATTTTTTTTAAAATAATTCTTTATTATTTTTTTTTTGTAACCTGCTGCAATAATAAAATCTTTTATTCCATATTTTCTATAATGAGCCATGATATGAAATATTATAGGCTTATTATTTATTGTTACCATTGGTTTTGGAATTGACTTGGTTAACTCTGAGAGTCTTGAACCCTTTCCGCCAGCTAAAATAATACATTTCATATAAAATTACCGATAGCTAGTTACCAATTAAAATTAAAATATTTGTCAGATATATCTTTTCTGACCATTTCTTTCTCATCGTGGGGATTATCTAAACAATTTGCAATTATTGACTCTTCACTATCTATTCCTTTAAAACCATTCCAAATATTAGGTGGAATAGTAACTAAAAAATATTTTTTTGGGGTTAAAATTATTTCTTGGTATTGATTTTTACTTTTGCTATTTTTTCTATCATCAAATAAAACTAATTTAACTTTGCCTTTAATACATGCATAATTTAGTGTTGATGTAAGATGTAAATGCCATCCTTTAATAATATCTTTATAAATAGTTGAAAAGTAAATTTCTCCGAATTTTTTAAAAAATGGACTATCAGTTCGCATCATATGCATTATTTTTCCTCTTTTATCACTTATTACTTTTAATTCTGAAATTTTTACACCTTCAATCATTTTAATTTCTAAAAGTTTTTGATGGATCTGTATAATTGATTTTCCATAATTGTTTTTTACTTATTCTATAATTACTTTTATCAAAAACTTTTTTCTTTGAGAAAACTAATTTACTTGTTGGCTTAAGTTTTTTCCATATTATTTGAGCAAATTTCCTCACAGATAAATTTTTTCCAGAACCGAGATCCCAAACCTGTGGATACATTTTGTGTGTTTTTCTAAAATTTGTAACTTTAATTAAACCATCAACAACATCTTTAATAAAATTAAAATCAGTTTTTTGATTTCCAGGACTCATAATAAAGTCTTGATTAGTTGTACCTTTTCTTATCAGTGAAGGCCACAACCTAGTTTTTTTTTCTTTTCCACCATAAACATGGAACAATCTTATTATCCTGCATTTAATTTCGTTCTTTTTCGAAAAGTTTAAACAGTAATTTGAAAAAAGTGCCTTAGAAAAAGCATAAGTGAGATCAGGTTTTTTTTTATATTGATTAATAAGTTTGCTATTAAAATTAAATTTTTTAAATTGTTTTTCTTTTTTTGTAGTTACTATTATCCATTTTTTACAACCAGCAAAATATGCATTTAGGATTAATTTTTTTGATTTCACATAATTAAAATTATAACAATCTTTAAAATTTGGAAATCTTTCGTATCCACCAACAGTGGCTAGATGTAGCAAAACATCACTTTTTTCAAGCTCTTTCCATGTTTTCTCAATAGGACCTACTAACCATTTTACATTCTTTAATTTTTTATTTTTTTTCTTTCTTGTGACTGCAAATATTTTATAACCTTTACTAGAGGCTTTTTTTACAAACTCTGTTCCAATATAACCGTTTGATCCGGTTACAAAAATATTCATTTAATCTAGATTTTTTTTTTTAAGATTATTTTATTATATTGCTTAATTTGATTTATAGAAAAATGGATAATTTTATCTCTATTTTGTTTGATGTTTTTAAAATAAAAACTGTACCAATCTAATGTCATTTTAATTGCTTCCTTCGCCCGTAATATTGTTTTCCAATTTAATTGTTTTAATGATTTGGAGCTATTTAATGATAAATGATTTGATTCATAATATTTTTTCTTTTCAATTTGTATTTTTGATTTTGAAGATAAGATTTTTTTACAATAATTTACTAGTTTCAATATTTTCATATTGTCCTTGAGATTTGGTCCAAAATTCCAAGATCCTGAATATCCTTTTCTAGAGTACATTTTTTCTGCTAACTTTATGTATCCACAAAGTGGTTCTAATACATGTTGCCATGGCCTTGATGCATTGGGGCTTCTTATCACAAGTTTTTTATTAAATATTAATTTTTCCGCACAATCCTTCATGATTCTGTCTTTCGTCCAATCTCCGCCTCCAATACAATTACCAGATCTCACAGATGATATTTTACAAGATTCTTTGCCAAAAAAAGATTTTTGATAGCTTTGAAAAATAATTTCTGATGCTGCTTTGCTTCCACTATAAACATCATGTCCTCCCAGTTGATCTTTTTCTAAAAATTTCTTTTTTTGTTCGAGGTTTAAATAAACTTTATCTGTTGTTACTATAATGCCCACTTTTACGCTTTTGGAGTATTTCATTGCTTCTAGAACATTTGCGGTTCCAATTACATTTGTTCGGATTGTATCTATAGGATCACTATAGCTAACTAAAACACTTGATTGTGCAGCCATATGAAAGATTATTTCTGGTTTGTTGATCTTTATAACTTTTTTTAAATGTCTAATATCATTAATATTTTTTCTATAATCTTTTTTTAAGAATCTTGATAACTTTATGTCATCAAAAAAATTGGGTTTGGAAATTGGATCAATAGCATAACCAATTATTTTTGCACCAAGCGTGTGCATAATTAATGTAAGCCAACTACCTTTAAACCCTGTATGTCCTGTTATTAAAACTTTTTTATTTTTCCAGAAATTTTTAGTCATTCAGCTTTTTTAAAATTTTTTTAATGGAGAGATATTTTGATGTTTTTCTTTCATTGAGAGAATTTACATCTTTTTGATTATCAATGGAATACCATGTTCCGCTAATATGATTGAAATCAGATTTAAATTTTTTTATTATTTTAGGATAAAAATCTTTTTCAAAATTATTAAAGTTTTTGAATGTTAAATCCATAATTTTTTTATTTATAATTGAAATACCTGAATAAACATATCCAATAAAATTTTTTTTTTGGTTATTTTTTACTGAATTAAAAATAATATCTCTTTTAAAACCAGAAATCTTATTTTTTTCAAAGATTACAACTCCGTAAGGAAGCTGGGCAGGATTACCTAGAAAAGTAATAGCAACTTTTTTATGAATATGATTATTGAATAATTTATTGATATTAAAGTCGAATATAGCATCTCCATTTAAAAGAATAAAATTTTGGGATTTTATATATTTTTTAACTTTAAATATTCTCATTGCAATAGATGTATCGACACCAGTATTAACAATATCAATTTTTAATTTAGAAAATTCATTTGTGTTTCTGTAAATATAATCTCTAATCATTTGTCCTTTGTATCCAATTGGTAAAATCAAATGATTAAATTTATTTTTTTGCAAATTTTTTATCACATACCAAAGTATTGGTTTGTAATGAACTTTAACTAACGTTTTTGGAAGTCTTTTTCCTAAATTCCCTAATCTCGAACCCCTACCTCCACATAATACAATTGCTGTTCTATTTTCCATAATTAAAAAATTTTTTAAGCCTTTGATGCAAAGTTTTCATTAAAAATATCTACGTTCATTTTGTTTTTTACTTTTTTTGACGTTAAGTAGTTTAATTTATATTTGTCATAAACTTTTTTATTTAATGAGAACAATAAATTTTTTGTCTTTAAATTATTGTTTATATTAAACAAATTTACTTTTAATACCTTTGCCATAAAGATCAAATTAGACATCATGCTGGGATTTCTTAATTTTAATTGATTGTTAAATATTAAAAGTATTTTTTTATAATTTAATACACAATAACTTACCGCCATAGTGGATGATATTGCTATAACAAATTTGGAATTTGGTACTAATTTACTAGTAGCTCCAATATCTGTTCTGACTTCAAATTTTTTGTCGTAATAAGGATTTTTAAATTTCATTACTCTTGGATGAGGAATTATATTACTTTAGAATTAAACCTTTTCTCAATTTTTTTCAAAAAAATATTTAAATCATTATACCATTTTTTAGTATCATATTTTATTTTATATTTAAAAAGATGTTTATCTCCTTCAGAGTAAGGTGTTTTTCCATCTAAAAATAAAATATAATTTTTTTTATTATAGGATTTTTTTTTATCAAATAAATAATTCGAATAATCTTGAGAATTAAAATTTATATATCTTTTTTTCTTTGAATTTAAATTTGGTTTGATAAATTTTTTTTTACCAGCATAAAAAACATATAAATCGTCATACTCAAAAAGGTTAATAATTTTATTATAAATATTGGCCTTGAGTAAAAATAATAACCTAGATGGATTAAAAAAAAATAATTTTAATGTTTTTTTAATTTTATTAACTAATAATATTTTTCTTGAATTTGCTTCTACACAAACTTCTGGAGAACAAAATTGTATAATTTTGGCTTTTGATTTTTTTAAAATTAAATGTATTAGAATTGAATTAAAAGAATTGATGTCTAAAAGATTTATTACATAAATTTTTTTTTCTTTTTTTAGCATTTTGTAAAAATAATAATTCCATTCATTAACTGAATTAAAAACTTTTGCAGCCTTGTGAGTTTTCTCTAAGAAAGCTCTATTCCATTTTTTATTTAAAACGTTTGATAAGTCATGAATTTCTACTTTTACTTTTAATCTTTTTTTCAAAATATCTATCTGATGTCGATAGTAAAAAGATTCTGTAAATTTATATGGAAACAAAAATAAAAGCATTCTATGAAAGATTATTTTTTATTTTTAATTTTTGAAATTATTTTTAAAACTTTCAATCCCTGCTGAATATTGCATAAATTTTTAAATTTACCTTTGATTAAACTATTATTTTGATTTTTATATGAGTCTATCATTTTAAATTTTTTATAAGAAATTGTTTTTACTTTTTCTTTTTCATAAATTTTTATTTCGTTTTTAACCAAATCGGCATCAATTGAAAAATCTTTGCCATCAATTAATATTGCTCTTCTTTTGCTCACTGAAAAGAAATTAATATTTAAATTTAAAAAAGTTTTTTTATTTTTTTCAGCTGTTAGATTCAAAACATCATCAACATTTATTTTTAAATTTGAAATTTTTTTATTATAAGAATTTAAGATTTTAAAATTTTTTAAAATCCAATCTAAGTAATCAATTTCGTGACTTAATTCTAGAGTTACTCCACCCCCAAATTTTTTTTGAGCTGATACACTTTTTCTATAATCTTTTCCTTTTCTCCAATGAGGTAAATAAGAAGTGCATATAACATTTATTGAAAATATTTTTTTTCGACTTAAAAACTTCTTTAAAAATATAATAATTGGGTGAAATCTAAGATTATATCCGATGAAATAATAATTTTTTAATTTTTTTTTAATTTCAATAAATTTATTAAATAGTGGTTTTTCTACTAAAACTTTAATTTTCTCAAAACTATTTTCAATTAAACTAATATGCCTATGATGTTCAGAAGAAGGTGAACAAACTATAATAAAATTAAATTTGAGTTTATTTTTGTTTGCTTTCAAAAAAGCTTGAAAATTTCTAGATGTAATATTTTTTACTTTTATTTTTTTAGAAATTAACTTAAGCGACTTCCGATGTTTTTTAGCAATGTTACCTGATCCAACAATTAAGACAGATTTTCTCATTATCCCTTTTCGTTAAACTATTTTGCAGTAATAGTTTTCATATAATCCGGCCAATTTCCTGTATCTTGCCACTCAATATCTTTTATAGGAAACACGCCTATTTTTTTTCTTTTCTTTTGAAGAACATTGATTAAATCGTTCATTCCAAAACGATTTTTTTTAGGTAGGCAATTTAAGATACTCGGTTCACAAACGTAAAAGCCGGTATTCGCTAAAACAGATTGACTTGGTTTTTCCTCCATTTTTAACAATCTAGCCTTTTTTTTATTTATAGTACAAACACCATAAGGAATATTAAATTTTTTTATAGATGCAACTAATGTAAGGCTATTTTTATTTTCATTATGAAAATTGAGCAAATCTTTTGGATTAATTTTAAACAAATTATCACAATTAACTATAAAAAATGGTTTTTTAACTTTTGAAATTTTTTTTAGTGCGCCTGCTGTACCAAGAGGAGAGCTTTCCTCTATAAAATCCAGTTCGTAATTTGACTTTAATTGACTCAAATAAGATTTTAAAAGTTTATTTTTTTGGTTAATAGAAATTAAAAAGTTGTTTAATCCATTTGTTTTAAATAAATTCATAATATGAATTATAACCGGTTTACCTTTAACGGGAATTAATGGTTTTGGCAAAATAGATGTTAAAGGTTGAAGTCTTTTACCTTGGCCCCCGGCCATAATAATAACGAAATTTTTTTCATCAATACCATGTGGGATATTGAAAAAATTATAATAATCAACAACATGATAATTTTTATTTATTATTGGGATTAGGGCTAAAGATTTCTTTTCAATTAATTTATTTGCTATTAATTTATTAAAATTACTTGTTGTCAAAAAAATACTTTTTGAGTTGTAAACATTTGATATTTTTCTTCTAAAATCCTTGTTTATTAGAATTTCTCTTCTTATATCTCCATCAGTAATTGTTCCTAAGTATTTTTTTTTATTATCAATTACGATTAAACATCTTAGACCAGTTTTTCCAAGTTGTTTTAATGCATCTGTTAATGAAGCATTTTTTTTAATTAAAAGATTTTTTACAGATAAACCCATAATATTTCTTAAATAGTATTAGTTTTGATAATTATTATTTTATGCATTTAATTGGTAAAGTATTTTTTCAAGTTCTCTTTTGGTTAAAGATGGAGATGAAGGAAGGCACAAACTATATTTTACTAAATTAATTGCATTTTTAATTTTATATTGTTGAAATTTTTTAAAAGGTTTTTGTAAATGATTTAGCTTCCATACTGGCCTAACAAAAATATTATTTTTTATCATCTTATTTATAAGACGATCTCTTGAATATTTAAATTTATTATTTATTTTTAAAATATTAAGCCAGTTGTTATTTTTTGAATATTCCGGTGTTTTAGCTAATTGTAAATTTTTAACTTTTTCTAATCTTGAAAAATAGAATTCTCTTATTAATTTTTTTTTCTTTAAAAAATATTTTATTTGTTTTATTTGGCTAAGTCCCAGCGCTGCTGATATATTAGACATCCTATAATTGTATCCGATATCATTATGAACAAAATAAATATGGTCATCTTTTGCTTGAGTAGTGAGATATCTGGCTCTTTTAGCTAGCACGGCATTATTTGTAAGTATAGCCCCTCCACTTCCTGTGGTAATTATTTTGTTTGCATTAAAAGATAAAACGCCCAGTAAACCTAACGTACCAGTATGCCTGTTGTTTTTTTTATACCTGGTCCCCAAACTTTCGCTTGCATCCTCAACAATAATAATTTTTCTTTTTTTACATTCTGTTAATAATTTATTTAAATTTGCTGCATTACCCCACACATGTGTAATTAAAATAGCTGAAATTTTTTTCCTTGTTTTTTTATTGTAAGTAAAATTTTTCTTTTTAATTGTATTTTTTCTTAGGAATTCAATAGTTTTGTCTTCATCAATATTATAAAAATTATCGCTATCCATAAAAATGGGTGAGCAAGAATTGTACAAAATTGCATTAATTGTTGCCACAAATGTTAGCGAAGGAACAATCACTTCATCTCCGGATTGAACTCCGGCTAGTTTTAAACTTAAGTGAAGTGCAGAAGTACCAGAATTGCAAGCTATAGCGTATTTTGAGCCAGTGATATTTTCAATTTTTTTTTCAAATTGAGTAACTAAGCTTCCACCAGTTGATACCCAGCCAGTTTTTACACACTTTTTTAAATAATTTATTGCGTCTTTGTTTATTGATGGAGAGTGAAGATTTATCATTATATTATTTTGTAATTTCCAAGATTCTTAAAACTAGCTCTTATTTTAATTTTGCTTAAAATTTCTCTAATACCAAATTCTATAGAAAATCTCGGTTTGAATTTTAATATTTTTTTAACTTTTGAAAAATCTACAACATAGTTTCTTTTATCCTGAGATTTTTTTAAATATATAATTTTACCGCCAATGAGTTTTTTTATTTTCATCCCAATCTTTTTTTTTGTAAAATTATTTTTATTACTTCCTGCATTGAATACTTCATATGCTGTCAAATCTTTTTTTGATAAGATGACTAGCTCGATTAATCTAGCAAAATCTTTTACGTGACAATAGGGTCGCCAAGTATTAAAATCATAAATTTCCAAATATTTTTTTATAAAAAGATCTTTAGTAAATTGATTAACTGTTAAATCATATCTCATTCTGTTCGAATACCCAAAAGCTGTAGCAAATCTTAATATTGTTGGGTTAAAATTATTTTTTTTTTTTAATTTAAGAATAAATTTTTCAATTTTTACTTTTGATTTTGCATAAGGTGATAAAGGTTTTAATTTGTGATTTTCTGTTAAATATTTGGATTTTGAAATTCCATAATTAGAGCAAGTTGATACAAAAATAAACTTTTTTGAAGTTCCTTTTTCGTAAATTTGTTTTATTACTTTTTTAGTAGCTTTTTCATTTATATCAATTGATAATTTTTTATATTTATTTGTTATTGGATCGCCAACTAAACCTGCTAAAAAAACTATGGCATCATATTTTTTTTTGTAAATCTTTTTCAGATCTCTATTTTTTCTTATATCTCCTTTTATAAATTTATATTTATTAGAATTTTTTTTTTTATTTTTTTGATTGTAAATTAAATTATCAAATGAAATTAAACTAAAATTTTTTTTTGAAAAGTATTCGTAAAGAGCATTACCTATATATCCTTCGCCTCCTATAATAAGAATATTTTTTATAGAAACTTTTGTCATCTAATTTGAAAGTCTTTAAATAATTGACCAACCTCCATCGACAACAAAACTTGTTCCTGTGATATATGAAGATGCGTCTGATGCGAGGAATAACGCTGAATTTGCTACGTCTTCTGAAAAACCCAATCTTTTTAAAGGGCAAAGTTCCGTATACCTTTTTAAAAACTTTTTATCTTGTCCTTTTGCTGATCCTTTAACATGACCTTTGATGCCCCCCGGACAAATTGTATTAATTCTTAATCCGAACCTTCCATAATAGGAAGCAAGTTGTCTTGAAAAATTAATAGTTCCACCTTTTATGATTGAATAATTCATGTTTTCACCCATTGTTGTATTTTTATAAAGATTCATGTTTTGTCCAAGAAAACCATAGATCGATCCAAATAATATGACACTTCCTTTAATTTTTTTTTTCTTCATTTTTTCGCATATTTGAAAAGCTAACCAGGATCCAGAATTTAAATTTATATCAATATTTTTTCTTAAAATATTTAAGTTATTATTTTTAAATGTGCTTAATTTCCAATCTTTTGTAACAGGGTAAGAACAATTTACAAAAATATCAGGACAGCCGTAATTTTTAAACAATTTATTAATGCTATTATCTAATGCAGTTAAATTTGATAAATCAAAATAATTATAATTGATTTTAAATTTTTTATATTTTTTTTTTAATTTAATCCCCTTTTTGTTATCAAAGTCTAAAACATTTACTTTTGCACCGGCTGATAAAAAAGCTTCACAAACTTTTTCTCCAATCAGGCCACATCCCCCAAAAATAAAGGCTTTTTTGCCTTTCAGACTAAAATTATTTAAATAGTTTTTCATTTTTGTTTATTGAAAATTTAACGAAATTAAAATCATAAATATCATCTATATCTACCGACCTATTTCTTGGCATTAAGTATGTGATTGTTTTTTTATTAATTAAATCGTAATTTTTTAACAACATATTTCTTCTAAAGATATATATAGAAGCATTAATTTCAAAAACTTCAGGAGCATCCTGCCTTCTAAATATATTTTTTTTCTGTCTTACCATTTTATATTCATTTTTATTTTTTTCTATCATATTATAGTAAGGGTTTTTTTTTGCAGAACAAATAGAAAGTAAATTATTACATTTTTTATTTTTAATAAATTTTGTTATTGAATTTTTGATATCTTTAACATTCCTCAGCGGTGAAGTTATATCTAAATCAACACATATATCGAATTTATTATTAAAAAATTTCTCAGACTCGATAAATGCATGTCTAATGGCAAGTAGTTTTGCACTTCTATCATTAGAAAATTTTTTAGGTCTTAAGAACCACGACTTTGCGCCGTACTTCTTTGCAACTTTTTGGATTTTCTTGGAGTCAGTTGATACTACTACTTCCTTAAAAACTTTTGACTTTAAAGCTTGTCTAACAGTATATGATATTAATGGTTTACCATAAATTTTTTTAAGTGCTTTCTTCTTGAGACCTTTGGAGCCTCCTCTAGCACAAATTGTACAAAGAATATTTATATTTTTCATATTATTTTTTTAAGAGTATGTTTTTATATTATATCAAAGAATTCTTTATATAAAATTTTTTTATAATCAACTTTTTTTAATTGTTTAACAATTTTTTTTGATGAAGAACCATTAAAATATGGATTTTTTAAATTTTTTATTTTTTTTAAAAATTTTTTTGAAGTAGCAATTTTTATTTTTTTCAAAATATTTTTTTTATTATAATTACAATCAATTACACTTGCTGGTTTTATTCTTCCAGTTTGTCTTTCTCCCAAATTTATCGTTGGTTTTTTAAAACTTGGTAATTCAATTATTCCACTAGAAGAATTACCAATATATAGGTTTATATATTTGCATAGTGAAAAATACTTTTGATGACCCAATGATTTGATTAAAAAAGAGTTTTTATTTTTTTTAACAAATTTATTAATTTTTTTATAAACTAAATTAAAACCTATATCTGCATTTGGCATGGTAAATATCATTGTATAGTCTTTTAAAGTATTTAGTGTTGTTAAAAAATTATTTAAATTTCTCTCGTTTAACTTTTTTTCTAATGTTTCCGGGTGAAAAGAGATTAAAATAATTTTTTTTAAAAAATTAATTTTTAACAAGCCTTGAAGTTCTTTTTTATTTATAAATTTAATTTTATTAATAGCTTCTGCTCCAAGAGAGCCAACATTAAAAATATATTTTTTATTTTCACCTAATTGTAAAACTCTTTTTTTATATATCTTTGTAGATACAAAATGGATATGTGATAATTTTGTAATAGAATGCCTTATTCCTTCATCCATAGAACCTTCTGATCTTTCTCCACCATGAATATGAGCTATTGGTATTTTGTTTAAAGTTGCTGAAATAACACAAGAAAAAATTTCATAACGATCTCCTAAAACTAAAATCATATCAGGTTTGCTTTTTGAAAAAATTAATGAAAACTTTTCTACTCCTTTACTGAATGATCTAGAAATATGTTTTACATCATCTTTGGTTATGGATAGATTAACTAATTTATTAATTTTTAAATTATTTTCCTTTATGTATTTAATTGTTTTACCAAAAAATTTTGATAAGTGTGAACCTGTTACTAAAAATTCTAATTTAAAATATTTATCTTTTTTAATTTCTAAGATTAGATTTTTTAGTAGATCAAATTCTGATCTTGATCCTGTTATTACACAAATCTTCATAATTTAAGTTTTAATATTTTGATCGGTATCAAAGTTAAACTTTGATTTTGTTCCAATAACCCTGTCCCATTTAGAAGCTGGTATACCTTTCTTTGCTCTTTTGGTTGTAATATTTTCTAAAGAAAATATTTGACCTTTTAAAATTTTTTTTTTAGCGACTATTTGTTTTCTGACAATATTTAAATTTACTAACTCTTGTTTGTATGGTTTTTTTTCATAATTACCAATACTTTTTTCAAATACTCTGACCTCCCTCACATATTCAATTAGTTCTTTGGGAGATAAACTTGCGCTATGATCTGGTCCTTTCAATTTTTTACTTAAAGTAAAATGTTTTTCTAAAATAGAAGCTCCAAATGACAAAGCCATTATCGAAGCACTTATTCCTAAGCTATGATCTGAGAAACCAATTCTCATTTTTAATTTGTCTTTTAAGTACTTTATCGACATTAAGTTTAATTTACTTGAGTCAGCAGGATATTGAGTGTTGCAATGAAGAATTGAAATATAATTTTTCTTAATACCGCTTTTTAATAAAATTTGTATTGCTTTTTTAATTTCTTGCAAATTGCTCATTCCAGTTGAAAGAATAATTTTTTTTCCCAGTTTTCCAATACTTCTTAAAAGAGGAATATTTGTGATTTCACCAGAAGGAATTTTTACAAATTGTAAATTCAATTTTTTTATAATTTTAACACTTTCTTCATCAAAAGGACTTGTCATAAAGTTTATTTTTTTTCTAATACATCTTGCTTTAATCTTTTTAAAATCTTTAAAACTTAATGAATATTTTTTTAACATTTTTAATTGATCAGGAAATTTTGAATTTACTTTTTGATATTGAGCTAAATTCATTTTTTTTTGAGATAAATTTTCAGGAACAAATGTTTGAAATTTTACATAATCAGCTTTTGCTTTGGCTGCTAAATCGACCATTTTAATTGCACGAGATAATTTACCATTATGGTTTACACCAGCCTCTGCTATCACTAAAGTTTTTACTCTCATCTTTACAAACTTATTGCAGTTTTAAATTATAATTTTTAAAATTAAAAAAATCTTTTTGATTATCAAACTCATACCATCCATTTTTAAATTTGATTGCATGGCATTTAATTTTATTTTTACTTGTATTGATAATTTTATTTATTAAATCAGTCATGTATGCCTTGTTCAGACTATTTCCAGAAATTCCCCAATTAGGTTTATTTCTATTCTTTTCATTTTTCCAAACTGAAATAATTTTTTTATTTATTTTTTTTGATGTTTTTATAATTCCTATATATCTTGCGTTAATATCATTAAGATTTTTTGTTTCTCTGCCTATTTCTGTAATATGACTCTTTTTATTTATTTTCAAACTTTCCATATCACTATTAATTTTTTTAAACCTAAAAATCCAATATTTTTTCCAATTTGTATCTACTCCAACTGCAAATTCTTTTTTTGTTTTAATCATATTTTTTAGAATTTTGTTTGATAAAATAATGTCAGAATAAATAATTAGAGTGTCTTTTTTCATTTTTTTTTTTGCCTTCATTAATGAATAAAACATATTTGTGCTTGAATATTTCTTATTATAAAAATATTTAACATCTTTAAAAGAAAAACTCTTTGCTTTGTAGCCAACAATAATTGAAATATCTTTTACACCTATTTTTCTTAGTTGTCTCACTAACCTCTCAATTAAAGTTACACCATCAATTTTTAAAAAACATTTGGGTTTTCTTTTAGTTAAATTTTTCATTCTTGATCCCACGCCAGCTGCTAAGATTATAACATTCATAAATTTAAATATTAAAATGTTTATATATAATTTTCTTTATTTTATTTTGTTTGATATTTTTTCTTTCAGGATGAAACATTGTACATAAAATTTTTTTACTTTTAGAAAAAGCTAATTCTATACTTCCGTCATGGTGTTTGATTATTTTGTTAAAGAAACTTGGAAGTTTGTGAACAACATAGTTGTGGTATGAGTTTACATTTAAAAAAACTTTTTTTTTATAGAAAGTTGAAATATCTAATTTATGTTTTAATTTTACATGTAAATTACTTTTTTTAACTCTATAACCATACATATTAGCTATCAATTGGAATCCATAACATACTGCCAAAATGGGAATTTTCTTTTTTAAAGCAAATTTAATTAGAGAGATATTATTTTTTTTTCTTAGAAAATTTTCATAATTATTTTTTACTGATGGCAAATCATTTCCACCGTGAATAATTAAACCATTTGCATTTAATAATTTATCTTTTTTTTGATCAATTATTTCGCCAGTAGCAATAAGATTTATCTTTTTAGATTTAAAAAAATCATACCAATTTTTTTCAATTGTATAATTTAATACACCAAATTTATCTTTTTTAATTTTTTGAGTTATAATTATATTTTTCATCAATTTATTAATTTAAAAAAGTTTTGTTTACAATCAATTTGAATATAATTAGAGTGAATTATATTTTTAAAATTTTTTGAACCTACTCCTATAATTGCAGGAATTTCTAGCTCTAAACATCTTATTGACATATGCGAATTAGCGCCTCCATAACATGTAATTAATCCTTTTATTTTTTTTGAAAATATAAAATCGTATCCAGGATCTGCATTCTCCAAAAGAACAATTTTATTTTCTATTGCATTAAAATTTTTTAATTTATTAAGATTGATTAATTTTCCTTCTACTCTTTTATTTGTAATATAATTTCCTTCATTAATAATATCCTTTTTTAAATAAACATCCTCGATTTTACTTAAATAGTCTGGAACCTGAAGTAAGTTTAATATTTTTTGATCAGATTTATTTTTCTTGATTTCGTATTGCAATGATTTTTTCAACTTTTGAATATCAAGATTGCTATAATGATTTATTAAGTTTTTTATAGATAAATAATCTAAATCTTTTCTTTCAATTTTTATTTCTTTTGCCAAACTTAATAAATTTTCAAAAATTTCGTTTATTGCCTTTGAATAAATAAATTTTGCTAGTTCTCTTAATTCAATTGATTTCTTAGCCTCTTTAAAAAAGGAGATGGCGTTTATATTTAAAGAGTGTTTTTTAAATAAATAATCAATTTTTTTAATTCTTTCTTGGTTAAGATTAAATTTTTTTTTATTTTTAATTTCTACTCTTGGAATTTTTGAAAAATAATTTTCAAAATTTTCCTCATAGTTTTTAGCACTCACTGAATAGGTAAGTGGTCTTAGATGGCCATACTCTTTTAAAAAAAGTTTTTTATATTTACGATTTATTTTTATTTTATTTAAAACAATATTCATTTTATTTGTCACTGTTTCACAATTTTCATAAAAAAGTTCATAATCTTCCTCTGTTATAAATTTTTTTAATTTTAATGTATTAATTAATTTTGTATAAATAAAAGCTACTCTTGCAATTCCGGCAAAAGGCAAAGATCCAAATTTTTTACAATCATCAATTATAAAATAAATTTTTTGTATTTCGCTTAAAGTAATATTTCTTATATTTTTCAATCTTTTTTCTAAATAATATAATTTTGTAATTTCTTTATCTAAAAATTTTTTTTTTTTATTTAGTATATTATTGGTAAGTTTTTTTAAGTGATTAGAGTAAATTTTTACTTCTTTGATATTTAAAAATTTTTTCAATTTTTTTTTTGTTTCAAAATCGTAGCAAGTTTCTACAATATTAAATTCAATTTTATCATGATACGAAGGAAATTTTTTTAGTTCTGACAAATAAAATTTAATTGCCTTATCTTGTATTGTTTTTGGCAAACCTTTTGGCAGAAAAGAATTAAAATCTGTTCGCACGTCTATAAAAGGCGAACCTGCTAAATTCACCATTAAACGATTTGGACTTACATCCTCATAACCATAATCGGACCTCTGTTTTGACCAGATGTTGTCTGTGATTAATTCTGAATAGAGACTAATAGCTAATGGAAATGGTTTAATTCCTATCATTTCAGCGGGATTCCAATCACACATATTGCTAAATATAGTATGACTACCTTTAAGATTGGGAACGGGTTTGTTTAATTTTATAATTTTTTTTTTTATATTAATTAAGGTTTCTCTAATCAAATCATCATTAACCTTTTTCATTGGTTTAAGAGATCTGCATTGAAAAATGTAAAATTTATTATTTTTAATACAAAATTCTACATCTAATCTGTCATTTTTATAGATTTTTTGGAGATCAATAACAAATTTTAATTTTTTTCCAAAAAATTTGTATTTTTTTAAATTGTCTTTAAATACAGATAGAGTTTTCATTGTAGGATTGATATTTCCTGATGTAATTAAATGTGTTTTTCCAGATGTATCGTAGTTAATTGTACAGTAGGGAGAATTATCATTTATATTTCTTGTGAATAAAACTCCAGCAACTTTTGGTTTTTCTATAAATTCTTGAATAAGAATTTGATCATTTTTATTTTTAAAGTCTTTGACTATTTTTTTTGTCTTTTGCAATATTTTTAATTTTTCTTCTACTTTTAAATTTGCGAAAGATTTAAATTTACCAGCATTAGATTTAAATTTTAGGTCTTCATTTTTTGAAGAAGATCTTAAAATAATCTTTTTATTTTTAAAATTTTTTTTTACTTTGGAATAAAAAGACTCCGGATTCTTTAAAAAATTAGATTTTTTTATAAAAAAAAATTTTGGAATTTTTATTGAAAGTTGCTTTTGTTTTTTTTTTAAAAAAAGCAAACTTTCAGCTTTTGAAAGTTGTTTTGACATTTAAGTATAATTTTGTTTTCCAAGACCTGGCAAATACTTTAGCTTGATTAATCTAGGAATATTCATCAAGTGGGCATAAACTGAAAACAATAAAGAAATTATTGATAACCATCCAGCTTTTTTGACATTTACTTTTCTTCCGGCTGAATTAACTAGTGAATAGTAAAGTGTTAATTTTTCTTTGTCTTCAAAATATTTTTTTTGATAATAATAATCGTTAAAATACTTAGAATTAATTTTAGTTAAATCTAAAAATGAATTATCTTGCTCTAATATTGCATTTCTTAAGTTCTTTGTTTCTCTCAATATTGTGTCTATTTCGTCTTTTGAAAGAACTTTTTTATAATTCTCTAAGGTACTTTTATTAACCCCCTTTGACGCCCCATAATGAGAATTTCCACTCCATGGTGTTTTACCGATAGTTGGTTTACAAAGAATTTCATTGAAATCGAGATTTAAATTTTTTGTAAAATCGCCCATAACTTTATCTATATTTTTTACTAATTTTTCGTTGCTATAGACAATTAAATTTTTATTTATTTCAAATTTTTCCTGTAGCAACCTTGTTCTTGTTACGGCAGTAGTCCAATTTCTTATTTTGGCCCTTAAATCATAATGGTTGAAATGTTTGATAAAAATTAAAGGTAATTTTGGTTTATTATATCTTCTTGATCCAAAATAAATTCTGGCCATTCTTACTTTTTCAGAAGCTACATAGCCTAGAACATCTCTCACTGGAATAATAAATCTTGAGTCTTTATAAATTTCAAAGAACTTATCTATATTAGTTAAATAAAGGCCACTACTAGTATGCATCACAACATGTGATGTTTTTGATGTGAAATATTTTCCCTGATCCCAACTTTCAAAATATGCTCGATGCCTTGCATTATGTAGTTCGTTCCAATTTGATTTGCCTTCACTATATTTATCGAAATTTTTAATATATTTTTCATAATCGAAATCAGTTTTTACATTGTCATAAAAAGATTTTTCTAAATAATTTTTTCTGATTCCAATAATATCAGATTTTTCTTTACCCCATTTTGTTGGAATACTTGGTTTAGTTTTTGGAATATCAAGTAAATCATATTTATCGAATTCATAATTGCCATCGAAATCTTTAGGTGTAAGCGAACGGGACAAACTGCCAGGGTACAAAAATTTAGAGTCTTTACTTAATTTTTCATTTTGCATTGTGGGTATTGTCAATGGTATCCCTACAAAATTATCTGTTATTTTGTAATACGAATTGTCATGTGGAAAAGGCAATTCAAGAGGATAGCTTACGATATTTTCGTGGCCATCAAATAATCTGGCTAACAGAGAGCCACCACTTCTATTAATTGCGCCAATGAAAATTAATTTTAACATTTTATTTCTTAAAAATTATTATAAATGAATTGTTTATTTTGTTTAAAAATTTAAATAAAAATATATTGATTTGTTTTTGCTCAATATTATTTTTCATAATTGTCTTTTTGGTTGGCTATTGAAGAAAAGTTTTTATAGCTTAAAAACAGATGAATTCCCAAGGATAATATGGATGCAAGGAATGATAAAACAAAAAATATTTCTATAATTATTTTATAATCAATGATGCCTAAGATTAACAACCAGATACAAAAATGTTGTGAGTCATAAAATATTTTTGCATATTTTCCTAAAAAATCATTTCTATAGTATGGCTTAAATTTTTTTTTATGGTTAATTTCATTTATCCATCTGGCCATTGCTGAATACCTATCCATCACAAGATGTTGCATAGGACACAAAAGAATAGTTACTAAATAAAAATATTCATGAATATTGGAGTTCAAATTCGTAATTTTAACAAATAAGATTATATGTAAAATTCCTCCTACTATAATATCAAATAAACCATCCATAAACCTTCCGTTGAATGACGTTTTTTTTTGATACCTGGCTACAATTCCATCAGAAAAATCAAGAATAAATGACGATAGGAAAAAAATTGCTATTAAACTCAAGCTTAATTCTTTATAAAAATGAGATAGAAACAGTGCTAAAACACCAAGTAAAAGACTTATAAATGATATTAAATTAGGATTTATATTTTTCAAAAAAGGAAAAATTAATATTCCACAAACTCTATAAACGCTCGTAAAAAAAGAATTATCATAGTAATTGAAAAGCGATTTTCGATATTTTTTGAAAAGTATTTTATAATCTTTGATCATTTTACTTTGATAAAAAAATCGATTTATTTTTAACTTCATAAATTTTATCACAATGTTGCATTATATTTTTGCTATGGCTAATTATGATAATTGTAACCTTGCCTTTTATATTTTCTATTTCTTTGGCTATGTAATTTTCTGCATTTATATCTAGAGAACTAGTGGCCTCGTCCATTATTATAAATTTTTTACCGTGATAAAAAGTTCTCGCCAAAGCCAATCTTTTATTTTGTCCTCCTGATAGTCTTATTCCATTTGCACCTATCAAAGTATTAATGCCTTTGGGAAGTGAAGAAATCACTTTTTCCAAATTCGATTTCTGAATAGAATTTTGAATTTTATTATTGTCTATTTTTGATTCATTTTGTTCTAAAGCAATATTAGTTTTTATAGTATCCTCTAGAACCAATGGCTCTTGGGGTAAATAACCAATGTTTCCTGATAAATTATAAGATTTATCAGACAACAACTCATTATTGATAAATATTTTTCCACCTGTTGGTTGAAGTAAACCAAGCAAAATATCTACGAAGGTAGTTTTGCCCGAACCAGACTCACCAATTATTCCGATACATTCATTTTTTTCAATGCTAAAATTTATTTTCTCAAACACTTTAACTTTTGAGTTTTTGTAACTAAAATTAACATTTTCCATTTTGATCGAGTTAATATCAATTATTAATTTTTCATGATTTGTTTTTTCATAATTTTTAATATTAGAAAATTTTTTTAAATCGTCATAAAGTATATTAGTTGAATTGTATAATCCGGCAATTCTGTTAAGGCTTGATATTATAAAAGAAATACTGGGAAGAAGTCTTATTGATGCAAGTAAATAAACTGCCATAACCGGAAAATAATTTTTAATTTCTTGATTGGTGATGCTTAAGTAGTAAATAAAAAACACACCAATTAAAAGGAAGAAAAATTCCAAAATATGTCTGGGGCTATCATAGATCAAAATTGCTTTTTTTTGTACTTCCGTAACGGTATTGGCATGATTAAATAAGTTTTGAGTAAAAAATTTATCTTTTCTCAAAATTTTTGTTTCTTTCATGCCTTTAATGCCTAGATCTATATATCTGTGTATACTCGCAATAGAACTATTTCTTATTTGTCCTAATTTTACACTGATTGGCTTAAGAAAGTATTGGTAAAAAAATAGTATTATCACAAATAAAACTGACAAAACTAATAAAACTTTAAAGTTTATTAACGCTAAAAAACAGATAATAAAGAAAAATATTATTATTTCAGCGATTGTTTTTAAAGATAAATCTAAATTTGATAAACAATCACTTCCAAGATCTCTTATATTTCGAACATACTCAGAACTATTTTTAAAAATATAATCTTCATAGTTCATATTTTGATATAGGCTTATAAGTTTTTTCTGCAGCATAGCGTATTGTTCAGCTGAAAACGTTCCAATATACCATTTAATAAATATTGAAATTATTGTTTTTAGAAAGAAAATTAATAATAAAAATAAAGATAAAAATGATAGTAAACTTTTCTCCGATAAATCTCCAAAGTTAAAAAATTGGAAATAATTTTGATTGGATATATCAAAAGTTTGGTTAACAAAGGGAATAACTAGACTTAAACCTAAAAGTTCAAGAACAGTTGCGATCAAAATTAATATTAAGATTTTTGATAAATCCCATTTTTTAATATTTAAAACAAATATTAATCGTTTAAAATCAATTAGCTGAGGTATCATTTTATTTTTTAAAGTGTTTGAAAATTTAACCTTTGAATTTTTTAAAGGTGTTTATTATTTTTTCTAGAAAGATAATGCACTCCTTTGGGTATTTTCCAATTGCAGTTTCGGCAGCTAAAACAAGATTATCTGCACCTAATTCAAGTGCGTTATAAATATCATTTACTTCTGCTCTAGTTGGAAATGGTCTTGTAATCATGCTTTCTAGAAAATTTGTAGCAATAGCTATTTGAATATTTTTTCTTCTTTTAGCTTGATTTAATATTTTTCTTTGGGCTATTGGGATATTTTCAATACCTATACTTTTAGAAAGATCACCTCTGTCTATAAGAAAGTTTTTTTCTTTTAAAAAAAATAATTTAATATTTTTAATTGCCTGGGAAGACTCGATTTTAAAAATTTTTTTTTGATAAGGAAGGAGTTTTTGAAATTTAGTTATATCCGAAATAGAATTAGTAAAAGATAATGCAAAATTATTGATTTTATATCTTTGGGCTAATGATATGCAGTCTAAATCTTTTTTGGTTATATAATTTAGCTTGATATTTCTGTTTTCAAGATGAACACCCTTGTTATTTTCTAAAATTCCAGATGATATTGTTTTTAATTTAGCGTAAGTATCGTTTTTGCTTATAACCTTTGCTACCAAACCCTCAAAACCTATACTGAGTTTATCGTTTTTCTTGACTTGTTTAAAAACATTCTCGGGGTACAAATTAAAATTATTTCGTCTTTTATAAAGAAAAAAAATTTTATTTTTTTTAATATTAACTTTTTTCCTTACTTTGCTTCTTATTTGTGCACCCTCAGTATCAATGCAAATAGGGATACTGCAATATTTTTTTATAAAATTGATCTGGTTTCTCAAATTTTTATAACCTACATGTGATAGGTTTATTCTTACTAATGATATCAAATTTTTTTTTTTCTCTGCGAAGGTTAAAAATTTTTTATTAAGTGATGACGGCCCTATTGTTAAAAAAATTTTAATTTTCTTTTTCATTAATTGCTTTCAATTTTTTATTAATTTTTCTACGTATTTTAGATCTTTGAATGTATCAACTGATTTTGATTTGTTTGACATTTTCAATAGCTTTACATTTATTTTATTTTCTAAAAATCTTAGTATTTCAATATCTTCGATTTTTTCTAGAAAACTCTTCTTGTTATAAATTTTTTTAAATTTCTTAAATATTGTTTTTGGATAAGAATAAACAAGCACTTGTCTAAAACCTGCTTTTACAACTCCTTCTTTTTTAGATGGTACTGGAGATCTAGTTGCATACAGAAGTTGATTCTCTTTACCGAAAATAACTTTTGGGATATTTCTATTTAACATAATTTTTTTATTATTAAATTTACAATATCCAAGAAGTACTTTATTTTTATTTGATTTCTTGTATAAATTTTTAATCATTAAAGTTAAATCTTTTGGATTAAAAATTGGTTCGTCCCCTTGTACATTTATATAATTATTTGCTTTTATTCTTTTTGATACCTTAAAAACTCTGTCAGTCCCTGTTTTACAATTTTTAGAGGTCAAAACTGTTTTGATATTATATTTTTTACATAAATTTATAATTTTGCTTGAGTCAGTTGCTACAAAAATATTTTCTTTTTTAACTACTTTATTACATTGCTGGAATGTTCTTATTATCATCGGTATACCTTTAATTTTTAGCAAAGGCTTATTCGGAAGTCTGCTTGATTTTAATCGCGCGGGTATAACTACCACAAAATTTTTCATTAAATAAAAGTATAAACAGATTTTGACTCTAATTTAAAAATCGTTGGGGTTATTGAGATTAAAGGTTTTTTATTTTTCGAATTAGAATATGTGTTGATAGAATTGTTCATATCAAGGTGTCGAGGATCATTTTTCTCATATCCATCAAATCCAGCCAGATAAACATTTTTAGCTTTACCTCTATTAATTACTCCAAGTGCATAACAAAAAACTATATTGTTAGGGACTACACAAAAGTTTTTATGAATTTCAAATATATCTTTTTTTATCTTTATTCCAAAATCGAATATTTTTTTCTTCAGTATTCTATTTTTAATATGTTCAGGAAGTTGTGAATAAGGAATAATAATTTTTTTTCTTAATTTACTTAATGAATTAATTTCTGTTAAAATTCTGAATGGATGTGATGCTAATCTAAAATCTATGTATTTTTCATTTATATTTTTCTTTGAATTTAGCCCTAACACTATAGGATTTTTTTTCTTTATAAATAATTCTATTGATTTTTTATGATCAATTGTACTTTTTCCGTTACCTAAAATTAAAACATCTTTATTTTTAAATATTTTTTCAGGACTCCAATTAATTTTCCTTATATTTTTTATAACTGTGTAGTCTAAATGTTTTGGATTAAATTTTGCAGAGTCTATTTTTTTAAGATTATTAACTATATCCTTCACAATTGAGTAGTTAAAAGTATTGTCTGACAACATTGTTTGAATATAGGTTGGGTGAATTTTTGATTTTCCGGCTATATAGTAAAATGGATTAGTGCCCCATAAATATTTCTTATAAAGTGGCATGAAATGTCTATTAATTAAATACATCATTGAATCAATGTTATTCAAATATCTTTGAGATTTTGCTATTTCGATTTGTGCAATTTCGGTTTTTAAATTTCCTGGTCCTCTGCCCATTCCATAAACAGTTGAGTCTATCCAATTTATACCACTCGATGTGGCTGCAATTGTATTTGATAGGGCTTTGCCTAAATTATCGTGAGTATGAATTCCAATTTCTTTTTTAAAATTTTGCTTCAAAATTCTTATTACTTTTTGGACATCTGATGGGCTCATAGATCCCAAACTATCTGCAAAATACATACAGGATACATTTTTGTTATCATTTAGACATTTTGCTGCAAATTTAATTTCTTCATTTGTCCTCTCAGAAATCTGCATTAAATTTACAATAACTTTATAACCCAACTTTCCAAGAATATTGCACGCTATACCGATTTTACTTATTTCTTTGAAATGGCATGCAAGTCTAACAAATGTAACTGGAGAATATTTTTTATGTGAGAATAAATTCTTAATATTTTTTTTTATGTTGCCATCCAAAATTTCACTGGCATTTACCATTACTGATATTTTTGTTTTTTTATTGATTTTTAATTGTTTTAAATAATCATCTGAACTATAAGCTAATGGACCTAGATAACTATTTTTTGATACTCCTCTAAAGCCAATCTCAACTACATCTATACCTATTATAGACATAGTTTTAAGATAAGATTTAATTAAGTCTTCATTAAAATCCCAACGATTATAATAGCCTCCGTCTCTTAGTGTACAATCAAGAAATTTAAGTTTATTTTCCATAGCTCCGCACTTTGCAAAATATCTTTTTTGCTAAGTAATATTTGAACATAATATTTAAATAGGTCTAAACAAAAAATCTTTTTTATAAATTGTAGTTTTTATACTACCTATTGTCGTTTGTATTTTATTTTTTTGTAAACTAATAATGTTAAAGATTTTTTTGGTAAACGGACCAGATACAAATTCGTAAGATTTATTAACTTCTGCTTCAAAAAAATCTTGTAATAGGAAACCGTTTTTGTCTTCATTTTCTTTACACTTTTCAATAAAATTAATAATCTCATCCTGACTTTCAACGTGGCCATTTATCAGAAGTTTGAGCCCTCTAAATTTTTTAACAAAATTTAATTTATTTGGAATACTTAACGCACTATGAAAGCAAAATATATAATCACCTAAAATAGGAATTTCCTTAAAAATTTTTAAATTATTTTTTTTAAAATTTTTAATTTTAATTTTTGGAGTATAAATTTTAAAATCCGAACCAAAATACTTGGAAAAATCTTCTTTAAAAAAACCTAATTTTTTTTTATTTATTTTGATGATCGTCCACATTGTATATTTATTTTTTTTCTAATTCTTTTTTGAGCTCTTCATACTCATTCATTTTTCTTTTCATGAAATTAATTGTTAGTTGTGTTCTCTCTGTAATGCCTTTTGGAGTGAGTACGTATTGTAAATAATTTAGCTTATTTGATTGTTTCTTAAAATTCTTTAACTTAATTAAGCCTTTTTTTTGAAGCTCCTTGATACAATAGTTTAATTTTCCTAAACTAAAACCAAGATCTTTTGCCAGTTCTCTTTGGGATGTGCCTGGTTTTTTTTGAATTTTTCTTAATAATTCGAATTGTTTTTCTTCGTCTATCATAGTGTTCAAAAATTGAACACTAGTTACCTGATATTTCGTCAATGTCAACAATAATGTTCAATTATTGAACATTAAGTTACTGTTTTTCCCAAATTTCGTTGTCTCTTTCAGAAAGAGTTTTTCTAAAACCCATTTTGAGCATTAGATCATTAATCTCATTTTTTGTCTCTTTTCTTACTTCAATTAACATTGATATTCCTGATAAATTTGAAAGAGTTTTTTTCAAGCCCTCTATAATTTGTAATTCATTTCCATCGACATCTATTTTTATCAAATCTGGTTTAGGGATTAATTTTAAGTCTAGTAAATTATCAATAGATAGACCTAAAGTATTATAAGAAACTTCGTTAGTCTTATCCTTAAAATTTTTAAAGTACGTTTCCTTGTCCTGAGTATTAGTTAAAAAACTTGCTTTTGCCTCACCTGCAGAAAAATCATTTTGAATAAAGCTTGAAAATTTGAAATCATCAGATAGCGGATTTGATATTATTTTGATATTATTTTGTAATGAATTTAACATTATATTTTTTGTCAGTATTTCTAAATTTTTATATGAAGGTTCAAAAGAAAAAACTTGAGCATTAAATTTTTTAGCATAGTAAATACTGTAGATACCCATATTAGATCCAATATCAAAAAAATATTTTTTTTCATCACCACATCTGTTTAACCAGTCAATGGTCTCTGGCTCTTTTGAAAAAAATGTTTTTGACCTATATCCTGCTATCTTAGAAGGCGTATAAAATTGAATAAATTTTGAGGGGTTTTTTGAAATACGAATTTTGTTACTTTTAAATTCATAAATACTTTTGTTCAAAATTTCTTGCCAAAAATTACTATGATTACGATAATCAATTAATTTAAGAATTTTTGCGTAATTATTTCCTATTTTAATTATTATTATTAAGGGTATATTTAAAATGAATCTTATTAAATTTATAAAATAAAAAAAATATTTTTTCATTTTTTCCGATAAAGATATCTTAAAACGACACGGCTATTGCGTTTTGGAGCAGAACCTCTATGCACACATAATTCATCGAATATCACTGCGCTTCCTTTTTGCATTTCAAGATCAAAAGCGCTGCTATCTTTTTTTTCTTCATTGATAAAATTTGTATTGCTTAAAAAGTTTTCAACTATTTCCGTGCCTAATTTGTTTGAGATTAAGTTTTTATTTTTTTTATTTTCAACGAGATCTCTTAGACTCTTTAGGCTCCAATAAGGTTTTAAATCAATTTTTTTATCTAAGATTAAAGAAGTGATTGTTTTAACCACCTGGTTACTGAAAGGAATCACTGCTAAAGCACCATTATTGCTCTGCACATCTGTCATATATATAAAAAATTTTATTCCCCTAGATGAAACTTTATTTTTTTTATTTTTTAACGTAGCTTCGGACTCATTATAGAATTTTTTTATTGAGTTATTTTGATCTTTTTTATTTTCGCCTAAACCAATATCGTTGTGCCAAGTCAAAATATCTTTTTCTGATTTTTCGCTATAATAGCTATCAATCATATGGAGCTCAACATCGCTTTCAAAGACTTTTTCAGCAATAGATTTTAATTGAAGATTTTTTGCTATTTTTTTTAAAATTAGTGATTTGTTTAAAATTCCAATGTCCATCTTTAACAATTTTATTAAATAATGTTTAATAAAAATTGGATAAGTACTATCTTTTCCTTTGAGATTTTTGTGGGATAAAACTTTTTCTGCCAGATCTAGATTTTCAGTTCCTAAAAAGTTTTTAATTGAAATGAAACCCTTGCTTTTAATTTGGTCAGCTATTTTTGATATATCTTCATTCATCAAAAAAGATAATACATTATCTAAATGATATTTTCAAAAAAGTAGATCAAAAATTATGTGGAGTCTTGAATAATTAATAATTTTATCAAATCAAAAATTTTTTTCAGTGCATAAATCAAGCCAATTGAGCTATTAGTACTGGTCAGCTACACGCGTTACCGCGCTTCCACATCCAGCCTATCAACGTGGTGG
>MDTB01224080.1_pt1 | contig 27929 bp, 21 predicted proteins | sample 811161 | NCBI WGS metagenome assembly MDTB01 (sample SAMN05326650, study PRJNA326480) | marine metagenome | isolation source: seawater | place: Mediterranean Sea | collected 2009
AAAGGCACTCTCCAATGGAGGTGCCACCGTAATTTGATCTTCAGAAAAATCCTCCAGACTGGATTCATCTTCAAAGTTTTCGTAATCAGCTTCTTGATCCATAGGCGTTTTAGGGATAATCTTAAGACTACTCTCAATTAGATGGTATGGTCAAGCTTGCATCCTTGCAGAGAGTGGAATTCTGTTCCACAATCTTTAGCCATGAACTCAGATAGAAAAATAAACTTAACCATGCTAGAATTGACCTTAAAACTGTTAACTTTTTTATTTCTGGTTTTTTCCAATTCTTTTGGCGAGCAAAACCAAACAAAATTGCCTAAGCTTGAGAAAATATCTGAGTCAAGGTATAGGTTTGGACTTATCACATTAGACCAGAAAGGTCGTTACATTGAATTTGATGCAACTACAAATCAGACAAACGGATTGATCGAGTATGCTCTGGTTCACGAGTCCGGTAAGATTCATGAATCCTTATTCCGTACCAAGGTCCGTCCGCAGATAATACATGCTTGCCTGCTTCTGTTAAAACATCCGACAGCGAATGGATTTTTTGAGAATCTCTGGTCTGAAAATCCTCAAAATATTAAATTTGATAAAAGCAAAGTACGAGTGGAAGTTTCTTGGGATGTAAATGGTACTCAATTTCGAATGCCAATAGAGACTTTTGCTTTTAATAGTAAAAATCAGCAATCACTGGAAATCGGGGCCTTTGTTTTTACTGGTTCAAAGCAAATTGAGGGTGTTTATCTTGCTGAAGCAAGTGGATCCATCATAGCAGTTTATGCAGATGAGGAGGCGGTCATTAATAGCACTGACCATGACAGCAATAATGATGATGTTTGGTTGGCCCGACGAGAAAAGATGCCACTTTTAGAAGTTCCGGTAACGCTTCGCTTCCTCTTGCCTAACATTTAATGCGAGTCTAATATAGTAAGAATGAAATATCCTTTGCTTGCTCTTTTGTTCTTTTCTCCCTGCTTAAGTTGGTCAAAAACATCCCTTGATAATTTGTCTCTCAAACAGGAAATTGAACATGCTTTGGATATGGGATTAAATTGGTTGAGTAAGGAACAAAATTCTTCCCATGGAAATTGGGGAATTGAAGAATATCCAGCCCTTACTGGATTAGCTGTAAGATCTTTTTTAGGTCACCCTTCAAATAAGGTACTACAAAAATATGAAAAGACTTTAGAAGATGGTTTAGATTTTATACGCTCTAAAATTCAGAGTGACGGTGGAATTTATGGTAAGGGCTTAGCCTCCTACAATACATCTATTTGTATGATGGCTCTCATGCAGGCCAAGAATATTTCTGACAGGCCAGTTATTGAGAAAGCAAGAAAGTTCTTGGTTAACCAACAATCCGATTTCGATCGAAAAGGAGAAAACGATAATATTTTCGATGGGGGGATAGGATACGGATCAAGATGGGCTCATTCAGATTTGTCCAATACTCATTTGGCTATGGAAGCCTTGTTTTATGCAAAAAAAACATTTGTGCAGAATGAGGGAGAGGAATTAGACCTTGATTGGGATGCGGCCATTTCTTTTGTGAGCAAGTGTCAAAATCTTCCTGCAACTAATCAAGAAGAATGGGTTAGCGAATATGCTGACGATAAAGGAGGGTTTGTCTATTTTCCCGGGAGTAGTATGGCAGGGGAACGAAAAAACCCGAATGGTTCAGTTGCCCTGCGTTCTTATGGAAGTATGAGTTATGCGGGACTGTTAAGCTTTATATACGCAGAAATGGATTCGAATGATCCACGGGTAGCTGCGGTTCGTAAGTGGCTTCAGAAGCATTACACGATTGACGAGAATCCTGGAATGGGTCCTCAAGGTCTTTATTATTACTACCATACTATGTCTAAGGCTTTGAGCCTTTCTGGAGTCACTTTGATTGAAAATGAAAAGGGAGAAGAGGAGGATTGGAGAAAGGAATTATCCCTCCATCTTCTAAACCTTCAATCATCAGATGGATCATGGGTAAATGAAAACGGGAGATGGTGGGAAAGAGATCCTGTGCTTGTGACTTCCTACGCGATGCTGACTTTGGAGCGTATTTATTTCACATTATAAGCAAATGGGTATGAGGAGATTTTGTATATTTTTAACCATAGCGGTAGCTTTTTCTTTGAAAATATGGTCCAAACCACAGGTTTCTCCAAACCTAGAAAAAGCGGGCAGTAAATTTATATATGGAGGATTACAAAAAGGTGACTCCAGGGCAGTGATTCATAAAAAATTGCGGGAAAATGGATTTATTCAAATATATGAAGAGCAGCAAAGCGGAGTTATTCGTTGTGCTGTTCGATGGGATGGGTTCAGATTCGAACTAGTCAGCAAACTAGAAAATGATCAATTAGCACTGTGTTTAATAGAAGGAAATAAGGGTTGGCAGGATTTTCACTATCATGATGTCGTTGCCAAGGAATGGGAAAGTTTACGGAACCGTTTAGTCCAATTGTATGGACCGCAAAGAAATAAATCTGATTTTCCAGAACTTCATTCCATTCCTCTTAATGATCTGGGTGGAGTGGTTACGGATTCTTGGCAACTTTCTGATCGTTTAGTTGTGTTATCCGTTCGAAGATATGAATTGAAAGATTGCTGCACCGATCAGATGCTGGAGTTTTCATGCTGTACCTTGTTGACTAAGCCGAATAGCTGACTTTTAGGTTCTGAAATTTTCAAATCATGGGAATCTTTTCAAAATTTAAGAGTGGATTTAAACGCGGGGCTGATGCATTACAGGGAGCATTATCCAGGGTAAGCGGAAGGGCAATTTTAGATGAAGAGGATTTAATGGTGCTTGAGGAAGCTCTTTTCGCCGGTGATTTTGGAGTCGAAAGCACGGAGGAAATAATTAGTGAGATTCGAGATGCTTACCAGAAGAATAAAAGTTTGCGTGGAGAACAGATAAACAACTTAGCTCGCGATGTTTTACGAAAGATTTTGGCTGGATCAGAGGGTATTATTTTAAACGAGTCTCAAAATAACCCTGAAGTTATCTGTTTAATTGGTGTAAACGGATCCGGGAAAACCACGACCTGTGCTAAATTAGGAATTAGATTCAAAAAGGAAGGTTCAGTCCCACTTTTAGCAGCGTGTGATACCTTCAGGGCAGCAGCAACCGAGCAACTTCTAAACTGGGCGGACCGCTTGGATCTTCAGATAGTTTCTGGACATCATGGTTCTGATTCTGCGGCAGTAGCTTACGATGCCTATTCTGCTTGCGAATCTAGGGGTTGTGATCGTTTGCTCATCGATACTGCGGGCAGACTGCATGTAAAGGATAACCTGATGGACGAGCTTTACAAACTGAAGCGGGTTTTGCAAAAGCGTAATCCAACAGCTCCTCATCATTCGTGGTTAGTAATTGATGGATCAACCGGAAGTAATGTGGTGGAGCAAGCCCGGGTATTTCACGAGAAATTCGGCCTAACCGGACTGGTGGTAACCAAGCTTGATGGTACATCTAAGGGAGGCGCTTTGGTTTCGATTTACCGAAAGATGAAACTTCCAATTTACTTTATTGGCTTGGGAGAAGGAGCAGACGACTTGCAACCTTTTTCAATTGAATATTATTTGGATTCAATTTTCCCGTCTGCGGAAATTGAAGCTAATGTGAATTAAATATACTGGGATGTCTGGAAAAAATAAATTCTCTGAGCTTGTGGTTAAGCTAGAAGACCGCAGTTATCCTATCGGAATAGGTTATAATCTTAAAACTAAATTCTTGGAATTGCACGATCGCTTTAATAATCAAAACCGGCCAATGGCAGCACTTGTGGACCAAGGAATTATTGAGTCTAACCCTACCTTTCTAAGTGAATTTTTAGAGGATGTACCATACCTGAAAATTGCTTCTGGTGAGTCATCCAAGTCAATATCCTGGCTCGGGAAGGCTTGTGACTTTTTGGCAGAAAATAAAATTGATCGTTCGGGTGTACTTTTTGCAATCGGTGGGGGAGTGACAGGTGATTTGAGCGGGTTTGTTGCTGCTAGTTATTTGAGAGGGATTGATTTAGTTCAAGTGCCCACAACTCTCCTTTCCATGGTTGACAGTTCTGTCGGAGGTAAAACCGGGGTAAATTTGAATGCCGGAAAAAACCTTGTCGGTGCATTTCATCAACCCGTTGAAGTTATCATTGACTTGTCAGTGCTTAAAACTTTGCCGAAAAGAGAATTCTCTGCGGGTATGGCAGAAGTTATAAAATATGGGATGCTTGGCAATAAAGGTTTGTATCAAAATTTGCAAAGAATGAAAGACCCCTTGAACCCATTGTCAGAAGATTTACCAGCAATCGTCCGACAGTGCTGTGAGGACAAGGCAAATGTCGTACAAGCTGACGAGCGTGAATCATCCAGTATTCAAGAGGGAAGGGCATTGCTTAACCTCGGGCATACCTTTGCTCATGCCATTGAGGCAGTTTCTGGTTATGGCCAATATTTGCATGGAGAAGCCGTCTCAATTGGCTTGGTTTGTGCCACAAGACTTTCAAAAAAAATGGGGTATTGTGCCAATGATTCGGAAGAAGAATTACTTACTTTGCTTGGATCATATGGTTTACCGATTTGCTTACGAAAAGAGCTAAGCTCAACGAATCTCATGCAAGCCATGGCGAATGATAAAAAAGTGATTATGGGGAAATTACGCTTTGTGCTTATGAAAAAAGTGGGAATTTCATTTATCGAATCATCGGTGGATTCCAGTGATGTCTATGACGTCTTGGGTTCAGTGGGTGCGAATTAAATTTTATTTCTTTCGTGAATGTTGAGCAGGATGTAATTAAAGCTTATTTTGAAAGTAATGGCTTTCTTATTCGGCAAGCGGGCCAGAATATTGAAGGATTAAGTAAGAAAAAAAATGGGTTTCCGACTTTTGCTGTATTGAATCCATCCTGTCAGAAAAATGGGACAGATCTTAGCTTTCGCTTGTTTACAGGTGACATGATGCAAATTCATTTGGCTTTAGTTTCCCTGGTTGGATGGCAGGATACTTCTTTTTCACATTTGTTTTTGAATAGTGACGCCCGATTGATTAAATTTTTAACAAAAGAAGTTGTTCCAGATAGATTATCGGTTGGATACAACCCACAACCCGAATTTGCTGAATCGCGAATGGGGGAATTTAGGCGCCTTTTAGTGGTCCCCGCTCTTCCAAAAGCCGAAAATAAATGCATTGAATTATTCGCCTCATTTCAGGAAATGGGAGTACAAGGTATTTTTACGCTTAGTTCGGTTTTGGAAAACTTGCTTCGAAAAACCTTGAGTAATTCGATGCCCTCAAACCACTCGGTTTTTCACCTTTTGAAGATGCTCAAGGCCTATGACTTAGCAAGCGAACCACAACTTGATATTTTTAAAGTTTAGGAAAATGAGTACGGTCATACATTCATCGGCAATAGTAGAAGACGGAGTTACTCTAGGTACAGGTGTTAAAATCGGGCCATTTGCGGTTGTCGAAAGTGGTGCAGTTATTGGTGAAAAATGTTTAGTTGAGTCCCATGCTGTCGTGAAAGGTGGAGCTAGAATAGGCAAAAAATGTAGGATTGGCCATTTTTCCGTAGTGGCAGGAGACCCACAGCACCTGTCTTTCGATGTGGGTTTGAAATCGTATGTTCGGATGGGAGACGGTTGCAGAATTGGCGAAGGTGTTACTTTGCACCGTTCAATGTACGAAAATGAGTCAACTTCAGTTGGCCATGGAGTTTTTCTTATGGGCAATTCTCATGTTGCTCATGACTCCAAATTGGGAGATGAGGTTATTTTGGCAAATGGGGCACTACTTGGTGGACATGTTGAAATTGGAAGTTGTGCATTTATAGGGGGAGGCGCCGGTATTCATCAATTCGTTAGAGTTGGTGCGGGTGCAATGGTTGGGGGGCTTGCGGAAATTTCTGCAGATATTGGACCACATTTACTTGTGGTCGGCAGAAACGGTGTCTTTGGATTAAACATTACAGGTCTGAAACGAAGGAATACTCCTGCAAATGAAATTTTATTGCTAAAAAAATTATACAAAGAATTATTGATGGAACACGGAAATATTTCAGATAAGGCTAGGCTCCTGCTAAAGAGCGATTCAACTTATGAACTAACCTTTTTGGGCCGAGAATTTTTAGAATTTTTTACTGCGGGTGCTCGAGGGTTTGCAAGGCATTCTGGTAAATCCAACAAAATTCCAAAACAATGAGAGTCGGTAATGAAAACTTAGTCCGCCTTACTAAGGACGCAGGGGAGAAATTGTCAGATCTGATGACACGGGAAGGAAAAGGACCGTTTGTACGGATCAGGATAACTGGAGGCGGATGTAACGGCCTTTCTTACAAAATGAAATTTGTAGAAAATTCAAAGGATAAGGATATATTGGTGGAAAGCTCAGGCAAATCTGTTTTGGTAGATTCTAAAACTGCTTTATATCTTCGAGGCACGACTCTTGATTACTCCAAAAAGCTGGTTGGGGGAGGGTTTAAATTTTCCAATCCTAATGCAAAAGCCAGCTGTAGCTGTGGAGAAAGTTTTAATCTTTAAGGTAAGGATTTGAAAATAAGCTTGCTCTTAGTGGGTAATCATTAAAATAGATGTTTTAACTATAAGCTTTTGATTACCCTAACACACAATTAACCACATGGTAAAAAAACCAAGTGGAAATAAGCGGCGACAACATAACCGCAATTACATTCGAAAAAACGACAAGATCCGAGCAAGAGAAATACGTGTTATCGGTCCGGATGGAGGAATGCTTGGTGTTATGGCGCCGGAAGATGCTCTTAAAATTGCAAAGACGCATGGTTTGGACTTAGTTGAAGTTGCCGCATCAGCGAGACCACCCGTTTGTAGGATTTTGGAATTTGGGAAATATAAATACGAACTTAGCAAGAATAAGCGTAATAAGGAAAAAACAGCTAAGCGAATTAAAGAAGCAAAGTTTCGGCCCCGAATAGAAGAGCATGATTACTTGACAAAAGTAAGGCGTTCGGAAAAATTTCTGCATCAGGGAAATAAACTTAAAATCACTCTTATGTTTAGGGGAAGGGAGATGGAACACATAGACTTGGGAATGAATCTTGTTAAGCAGGCAATTGACGACTTGGCAGGTGTTGGAAAAGCCGATGACCAACCAAAACTAAGTGGTAGGTTCATAATCGTGAATGTTTCTCCTTTACCCAAAAATCAAAGAAAACTTCGCTTTAATTCACTTGAAGACCTCGAAAGCGATGAACCCGATGACTCTTCAGATGATGTTGATGTTGAGGAGGAAGATACGGATATTGATTCCAACTCTGACTCCGAAAAATAATTTTCATCGGAACTTGTAAGCATGAGCTTCAAGTTATTTATATTAGTGGGGTTGGGAGGGGCTTTGGGTTCAATCAGCAGGTTTGTGATCGGCAATTTATTTACATGTTTTTCTCCTTGGACAACATTGTGTATTAATCTAGCAGGAGGTTTTACGATTGGATGCTTCCATGTTGTCTTCCAGAAACTTGCTTACCCGGAATTTTTCAGAGCTTTCTGGATGGTTGGAGTTTGTGGGGGGTTTACAACATTTTCTGCTTTTGGATTGGATTTCTACAAATTATTCCAACAGCAACAATATGCTTTTGGGATATTGTATATTTCAGTTAGTATAATTGGAACAATCCTCGCTGTATTTTTGGGATTTAAATTCGCTTCAGTAACTTTTTATTCCGGATGACAACTTGCTATAGTCCAAAGCGTATGAGATAATATAAATAATGAACAAAATCATTTCATTATTTTTTGTTTTGTTCGTGTTGCCAGAATTTTTGACTCGTGCAGCCGTTTCTCCTCCAAATCCTTTTTTACGGCCAGGTTCCCTACAACCACCCCCGCCCAAAACTAATTCCTCTAAGCCAAAGCCTGTCCCGAAAAAAAACATGGCCAAGGAAATCGAGTTTCGTGGCTATTTTATCCTGAAAGGCCAACCCCACTTTTGTATTTTTAATAAGAAATCAAAGCATGGAGAATGGATTGCATTGTCAGAATTGACCTACGAGGAATTTAAAGCTCATGAATTTGATGAAGAGACTGAAATCCTCACTGTTTTGTATGAGGGAGATTCTTACGAATTGTCTCTTCTCCAAGGTGGTTCTTCGGTCGGATCTCCGGTTATTCCATCCTCATCGCCAGCACCAGTCAAACCTCCGCCCGTTCCTTCTGAAAATTCTACGCTCACGAGAAGTTTACCTCCAAAATATATGCCTCCCCGACCCACTAAAACTCCTGCCTTACCGGCTTGGTTGGTTAACCGTCGAAACCCTCAAATCAGTTCTTCTAGCAGCCCTTTGGGTTCAAGTTCAAATACAGGTAATTATCTAGGCAGCGTACCCAGACGGGTTGTTCCTAGTCTCAATCCTTCTCAAGAATCATTTCCATCAAATTTGAATAGTCCGAGTAATTCATTTTCCGGGACAACTTCTACAAATCTTACTGGAGATGTAAATAACAGGGTCACAAGTAATGTTCCTTTAATGGATGTAGAAAATGGACAAAATTCACTTTCCACAATATCTCAAGAAAACGAATTGGATTTGGACAGTTTGCCGCCACCACCACCTCCTCCAAATATTTCGCCTCCAACTCCTCCGCCAAATATACTGCCTTCTCGTGAGAATTAGGCTAATTTTAATTTATTTTCTATTTTCCCCACTTCAAAACCAATTTGTTTTTGGACATTTTGAGCGCAGGCTAGGGAAGCTCGAAAGCCAGACATGGGAAAATCATTTAGCATTGGGAACAAACCAATTTCCATTTATTGCTTCCAGTGGTATTCCTGATTTTTCTTCAGTTGGTGCGTTAGTTTCTGATGATGGAATTTTGGGTACTGCTACTTTGATTGCTCCTAATATTGCGATAACTGCTGCACATGTTTTAAAGAATCGAACTAAGGATCCATTACCTAATCCAAATGAGTGGCATTTTATTTTACATAATGACTTTGAATCAGCTCCTTCGAATGTACGTTATTCTATAAATAAATTTATTATTCATCCTGATTGGATATCCCGACAGCAAGAGTCTCCGCCTTTGGGTGATGGTGACAAATTTGGTGCCGACCTTGCTATCGTTGAGTTGACTAACTCTACTACAGTGGCAGAACCAGTTCTCCTGCCGAATGGACATTCTTTGATAGTTGGACAAAAAATATATGTCGCAGGATATGGTAATCTTGTAGATGGAGAGTCTGGTACTCAAAATCTTGGAAATTCTCGAAGGATGGCGGGCGAAAATATTGTTGATAGAGTTGTGCAGGAAATTGTCATGAGTTCAAACACTGTTTCTGAAAGCGGAGGGCTTTTGGCATTTGATTTTGATTCCCCTAGTGGTAATTCCAATCGATTGGGTTCTGAATTTGAGGGATTTGAAAATTTGCCGATCGGGAAAAGTGACTCTTTTCCGATTGAGCTGGAGGCAAGTACTGCTGAAGGTGATAGTGGTGGTCCTATGTTGGCTAGAGTGAACGACAAATGGCGAGTATTTGGAATAGTTTCTTATGGTTCTACGGACTCCACATATGGTGATATCACTGTATTGACGCGTTTGAATAATCATTTGAATTGGATTCGTACCTATCTTCCGGCTTGGCCGTCTGCTCGGATGGTTAATCATTCGGGTTGGTTAGAGTCGGACTGGTTTGGTTTTTTTCGCAGATATTCCTCTGGGTGGAATTTTCATGCCGAATTGGGTTGGTTTTGGAGTGCTCCCAAGGCTGATGATTCGGTCTGGATTTACCTCAACCATCTAAAGTGGTTGTGGACTTCCCGTGATGCTTTCCCTTATCTATATTCCTACACGGATGGGGACTGGTTATATTTTAAAAAAGACGAAAATACAGAAGACAAGTGGCAGGTTTACCATTTTCTAAATTCACATTGGTCAAATTATCTAAATTAAATATGATCTAGACGCATCCATAGCGAAAACCTCAATAATTTATCCTTTGATTCAACCAATTTTCACAATTTTTAAAAAACGCGAACTTCTTTGGCAATTTCTGGTTAGAAATGTTAAATCCAGGCATCGTGGTAGCTTTCTCGGTGCACTCTGGCTCATCTTTAACCCCTTGTTGATGCTTGCCCTTTATGTTTTTGCATTCGGTGTAGTTTTCGGGGGACGATTTACTGATTCCCCTGCTGAAACAACTTTAGACTATGCGTTGGGAGTGTTTCTCGGATTGAGCGTATTGGGACTGGTGTCAGGTGCAATCGGTGGATCTCCGGGAATTATAGTTGGACAGCCCAATTTTGTAAAAAAGGTTGTTTTTCCATTGGAAATTTTACCTGCGGCCATGATGGGTGCCTTGTCGTATGATCTATTGATTGGGTTCTCTCTATGTTTGGCTGGGGTAGCTGCATTCGGTCCAGGGGTCGGATTTGCTGCACTATACACCCCATTAATTTTGGGTCCAGTTTTTCTTATCGCACTCGGATTATCCTGGTTTTTTTCTGCCCTCGGAGTGTTCGTCCGGGATATTGGTCAGTTGGGATCTTTCCTTGGTCTGGGTTTGCTCTATGCAAGTGGGGTTTTCTACTCTGCAGATAAAGCAGAAAAGACTGCACCAGCTGTTTGGCAATTTCTTCAGTGGAATCCACTATTGCAAATAATTGACTCTCTTCGTCAGGTTATTCTTTGGAATGGAAACCCAAATTGGATGCTCATTGGTTATGCGTGGTTGTTTGGATTATTTACCCTTTTATTTGGAGCATGGTTCTTTAATCGGTTAAGACCTGCTTTCGCAGATGTTCTTTAGTCAACATACAGATTTTTGACTAATTCTGACCATGAGTGGGACAGCGCCCATTCCTTACCATTTTCACCCAGCCGTTTTCTTAATTCTTTGTCGTGGATTAAATCGCCCAATTTATTGGTTAGAGATTCTAAGTCATTTGGGTTTGCTAGCAGTCCAGTTTTTTCATCCAGGACTGAATCTTCAACACCTCCTGTACAGTGTGCCACGATTGGTAAACCATGTGCGGATGCTTCAAGGAACACCAAGCCAAAACCTTCTATACTTTTACTTTTTGGCATTGGAGTTAATGCGAAAATATCTGACATCTTGTAGAGAGAACTTAATTCTTCACTCGAAATATCTCCCTTAAATATTACCTCTCCTATAAAATCATCCTTTAATCGGATTAGCTTTTCCAAAAAGTTTTTTTTGGTGGGAGGACCTGCAAATGTTATTTTAATTTTTTCTTGTGTCGATTGAGGAAGCTTGATCAGGGCATTAAGTAAGCAATCCTGCCCTTTTCTTGGATGAATTCTTCCCACACATAATATACTTATTTGTTCTGAACCAACCCTTTCGGTTTCTTTGCTGGGGGAAGTGATTACTCTTCTTGCAGGAGCACCTGGGAGGCAAAGGATACGACTCTTTATTTCCGGAAAAATCTTGGTTAGTTGAGTTCGGTTGTATTTCGAAAGCACATGAATTTTTGTGCACTTTTTCAAGAACTTTTTGAACATCCATTTCTCAAAAGGGTTGGATGTAAATCGTAAGAGTTCAGAGCCATGAATAGTGGCTAGAAACTGGTATTTTGAAGAAATTAACCAACCAAATCTTATGAAGGCTCTCAAGCTTCCCGGTTCAGCAATGTGAATTTTCAGTCCCTTAGATTCGGTTTTTAATCTTCTCATGGTTTCACGAATCAATTTGAATGATACGATGAATCCTTGTCCGCCTTGGTGTGGAAGAAGATTCACCGTCCCGACTTGAGGATTTTTTGAGTATTCAGGGGCCCATACTTCTAAATTCAATCCGCCATCCAATGCTGAGTTGGCGATTTCTTCACAGACTATACCTGCTCCACCTCTGTAAGGTGGATATTCGTGGGTAATCAGAATTATCTTGGAGGTATTCACAATGATGGCATATACATAGTCCTATCTTATCTTGAGATCACAACTTTATTCAGAACTGCAAAATATGAATTCTAAGAAGGTATTAATAACTGGAGGCACCAAAGGCTTGGGTCGTTCATTAGCAGATCTTTTTATCGGAAATAAATATGAAGTATTTTTAACAACCAGAAATGCACTCACTTCATCTGAAGGAAATAAAAGATTTAAAATTCTAAAGTTAAATTTGGCAGAAATTGAATCGGTGAGTTCCTTTGGTGATAAATTCATTGAAAATTATGGTGTGCCAGATGTTTTGATTAACAATGCCGGTTATGGAGCATTTTTTGAATGGGGAAACTTTGATACCACTCAAATTATTGAGCAAACGAATGTTCTGTTTTTAGCACCTTCAATACTTTGCAAGAAATTTGTTCCAGCGATGGCAGATGTTCAAAAGGGAACAGTCATTAATATTACTTCTCTCGCCACCATATATCCTCTTCCCTACATGCCAATATATAACTCATGCAAGTCTGCATTATCTTCCCTCACTCAATCCCTTGCACTGGAATATCCAAACTTTCCTCGTTTTATGGACTTTCGTTTGGGCGACATAAAGACAAATTTTAATAAATCCTCAATCAAGCAAGATGCCCTTTCTCAACCGGAAAAGATGCGCCTATGCTGGAAGCAAATTGAGAAACAACTTAACGAATCTCCCTCCCCGGAAATCGTAGCAGGAAACATATTTAAAGAATACTCCAAAGGGAAACATGGGGTTTTTTATGGTGGAGGAATCATTCAGTCAAGAATTGCACCCTTGTTTAGACTTTTTTTAACCCACAAGGGCTTGAGATTTTTGTTGCAAAAAAGATACTTTACTTAAAACACTCAAAGCTATTTTATAGATATCTTACCGTCTTACCCCGATACCCATTGTACCCTTTATGAATACAAAAAAAAGTCTTTCTTCGTTATACATTTTAATATCTATCGGATTGTGTAACTTTACTCTAGCTCAGCAACAAGCTGAAGTTGTATCCACCTTTTCTCAAGGCACCTCAGACAGCAACTTCACCAATCACAATGTTGGCGGCAATACCGATGGTATCTTTACGGATCACAACCATTCCGGACCAATTGAGGCTCCGGATAGTTTGGTTGGTCTTGAAGTGGATATTCATGATATTGAGAACTTATCCAATGGGGAGCTTTTGGATTTAGGAGTTCAACGAGTTTCCTTCGGGCAAAATGAAGTGAAATCTTTTGAAGGTGAAACCCAGCAATACGAATTTGAGCCTTATTCTTACGAAAAGTTGTCCCCCACTAATGCAGTTTTGATGATCAACAACGAAAATGGTAGAGTTGTAATAGAACTTATTTTCGTTGAAAATGGTTTTGGCGAAGGAATTTGGAATGAACAAGACGGTAATCAGTCCTACAATGGAACTTTAACTTTTCACATCATGGGGGAAAATAACCAAAGCGGATCGAACGGAAGCAATTTAGACGGAAACCATACGGTTCCTGACCCTGGAGGCATAGGATATGATGTGGACGGATATTGGCCGGCGGGGGTTGCCCGAGATGAAATTCTAACTCCTGAAAGTATTGAACAAATTTACATCCTTATGCTTGGTAAAGATGCCAGTCATGAAGACATTGCTCATTGGATGAGTGCAGGGCAAACCACCAGCGATTTGGTAGCAGCCGGTCAGGGTCATCCGGATTTCCTCCATGGTGACGAAAGCAACACAGATGGAAATCATACGGTTCCTGACCCCGGAGGCATAGGATATGATGTGGACGGATATTGGCCGGCGGGGGTCGTGCGTGATGAAATTCTAACTCCTGAGAGTATTGAACAAATTTACATCCTGATGCTTGGTAAAGATGCCAGTCATGAAGACATTGCTCATTGGATGAGTGCAGGGCAAACCACCAACGATTTGGTAGCAGCTGGCCAAGGTCATCCGGATTTTCTTCATGGTGACCAAAGCAACACAGATGGAGAAGCTATAGTATCAGGACCTGAAGGCGGAATTTATGATGATGAAAAAGAATTCGAACCACTTCCCCTTGCAGATGTTGAAGATTTTGTGATGGAATTTATCTCCAAAATCCCTGATCTGGAGGGCTTAAAACCTGTTCGTGCTCAGAAAGTATTTGATGCAATTAGTGAAACAAGATTTATTTATGAAGTCGCCATTGAACGCGGACTTAGTTTATATTTTAACAATAATAAGGAATTTATTCATGCAGGTTTGTCCGACGAGTTTGCAGAACCTGATTATGAGTTTGTAACAGATTCAAGTATCATCGCTGATATTTCCGCAGTTTTGTCTCAGGAACTACCTGATGTTGCTGCAACTGCCTTAAATATTTTAGAAGTGGAAAAAGAGTTTTCTTCAATTGAAGGAAATGAATATGTTTACAATGCTATATTTGATTTCAACGGAACTGAATATGACGCCCACATATCAGCTAATTTTACCATTTTTCTGATATCAGAAGATGATGGACATCAATTTGTTGATGAATGGCGTCCAGTAACATTACCCGATAGTGCAAAAGAGCATATTCTTCAAAATTACAGCGACCTCGTCGGTCCCGATGCCAATTATCATGTTGAAGAGCGTCCTTCAATTGACGGACAGAACAAAGAACTTGTAGCATTTCTGGACGATGGTACCGAGGTAATTTTTGATGAAAATGGTAGCAACCCCCGTGAATTTAATCCATTCAAGGATTTTGAGCAAAATTTGGATGCGGGTTTGAAATTTGATGCCTCACGGTCATCTGGTTTTGGCAATGCGAAAGTACAAATTAAAAGAGTTCCGTCGACAGACCAATCTGATCACGGAAGCATGCTATATCGTATTTCGCTGACCAATTCGGAAGATCTCTCCAGTGAAGAGATTGAGAATTTAAACCTTGCTGATCATATTGAACAGGGGCATGAGATAACTTTAACCTTTACTTACGAAGTTGGTCCACCCCGTTATTTAATCGCGAGTGCCAGCAATGTTTCTGGTTTTAAGCACCGAATGCCGGAATGGGACCGCCCTGGATCTTTTACGATTAAAGCAAAGTCGGTTGAGCCAGTTGCATCTGCTTCGAATACTGGCTCAATACTTTCTTCCTTTGGTCTTACAGTTGAAATGGGTGGAGAGCGTTTCTATGAGGGTGCTATTTTTGAGACAAATGTTATTAATTTGGATGTTGGTCCGGCAGTCTTGTCTTCTCCTTGGGACCCTGCCGCAAGCTTCAAAATAAATGGCGTTTCTAATCAAGAAGTGAAAGTTCGTGCATACCTTCCGAGGAGATTGCTCTCAGGATATTATGGAATTATGGACCCGGAAGATGTCCGAGCCGCATTATTAGATGAAAATGGAACCCTGTCTTACATTACTGGCAGTGTTCGTGATCCAGAGGAAGGACTGATTTATGTTGGAAATTCATTTGAACGTATGCCATTTAAGGGTTTTGAACAGTCCACTCAGGAATACAATCCGGGTCCTGTAATGGGAGATGAAGGTAGGGACTACCTTTTGGATGATCTTGAATTTGGAATTAACTCAGGCACTGAACCTGCGTCTCAACCAGATGGAAATTCTGAATCCAATGAATCTTTAATTAACGGAGTCGGGGAGTCCAAGTTTGATTTCAATGGTGATGGATTTGCCAGTTCATATCTTGAAGTAAGCTTTAGAGCAAATGTCTTTCCTGCTGAAATACAAATAGGAGATCCTTTTGTTGATCCATTTGCTAATTTAAATGATTCCGACTTTGGTTCAGTATCTGGTACTGTAACAGACGACAATAATAATTCTTTGGACGAATTTGATGTGTGGTTCTTCAAGGTGCCCCAAGCCGGTCAGGATCTTTACAGCGGTGAACCAGTCTTCTTTGATTTGGAAAGGGGCGGGAACGGAACTTATACCGCGAACTTGCCTGCCGGTGAATATCATGCGGAAGCTTTTGCATATGATCACGAGACAGACACACCCTACAGACCAATGCTTGCAGGAGGTTTTGAAAGCCCAACCATCTTCACAGTAGAAGGAAATACCACATCAATCACTGGAGTTAACTTTTCACTGGAAGCTGAATATCGTATGTCCCAGGAGTTTGCTGAAGTTCAGGGAACTGTTACTACAGCCGGCGGTGGAAAAGTGGAACATGTGTTTTTTGACCTTTTCCCAGTTTTAGATGGAGTTCGTCAAACAGACTATCCTGTCCATTCTTTCGGAATTGATCGCGAAGGGAAAATAAAAGGAATGGCACCTGTTGGAACATTTGAGGTGGAGGCATTCTCGCCGGATAATTCATATTATCTAGACGCTCCATTGGATATGAATATTTCTGCTGGTCAGATGAACGATCTTGGTACGATCCAAATGTTAGAAAAACAATTAGTTACAGTTAGGGGGTCAATCTCTGACAGTTCCTCCAATCCGATATGGGCTGAAATTGTATTTATTGATCCAAGCAATCCGGAGGACCGTTTTTGGCCGATGTGGGACGAGTCTGTCACCGATTTAGCGGACGGAGACTTTGCCGTAAAAATTCCAGAAGGAAACTACCAAATTTTGGCTGAAAGATTTGACGGAATGTATCAGTCTACATTTTATGATGCTGATAGCAACGGAACTGCGGATACAGTGTCGGTTAATTCAGACATTACAGGGATCGATTTTGTATTACAATCCCGTCCTACCGCTACGGTTACCATTCAACTTTTAGACAGTAATGGATCTGCTCCGGTTAAATATGCCTGGTTTGACTTTTTCGATGCGGAAGATGAATACGCACCAATTGTGTTTCCACATCTCGGAATGATTGATTTTGAGTCCGGTTCGTTTGATGGAAATTACACTTTAAGCGTGCCTGGAGGCAGTTACAAATTGTCAATCGGTGCCCCTGAATATGAAGGTGTTTTCAGAGTCTTAAATGAGGCGGGCCAAGTGGCCTGGCAAAGCTCCACATGGGAAGATTCCAGTGCACTTACTCTTACAGATGGGAATTCAACCGCATTGGGAACTGTATCCATGAAGGCTTTTGAATTCTCGGAAGCTGAACTTTATGGATTCGAATGGCTTGAAGAAGGAGAAGATCTTGCGGGAGGTACCACTATCACTGGAACGGTTAAGACTTCCTCGGGAATTGCTGTACCCAAGGCTCGAATTATCGCTCACTCTGTTGACTATATTTTCTGGTTTGATCATGTTCAGACTAGATCTGATGGTACTTTCGAACTTAAGAATCTTCCAGATAATGAATGGGTAGTTTTTGCTGAACCACCCTTTGATTCGGAAACTTTCCAAGGATTTAGGGAATCGAATGGAACTAATCTTTCAACACCAACTGATGCGAATCAGTCGCTAAACTTGGTTCTGCAGGGTTCCAATGTCTTTGGTCGAATTTTATTTCCTAAGAAGAATCGTACATCAGGCGAAACCAAGAATCAAGGTCTAGGGAATGCATTTGTATGGGCTTATAAAGATGAGGACCAAGATGGTGAACCTGACTGGGATGATGACATTATTGCAGGCACAGCAATGCTTTCTGAAGCGTTTGGGGAAACCGACAAAAATGGATTTTTCTCCTTTTATCTGGAAGAAGCCGGAAAATATTCTCTTAGAATTGATATTCCAGGACAGTTGTCTGCGCTTACGCCAGACCCGATAGGATTTACCCTAAAGAACCCTAGTGAAAGTATGAAACTTGGAAATGCGATTAAAATTGATTGGAAATCCGATGTTCGTGCAACCGCCTTTGACATTGAACGAAAATCATCCACTGCCTCCTCCTATGTAAGTCTTTTTGCAGGTGACAACAACTCATCGAAGCCAAGTGCTCAGGGTAAAACTTTTGTCGATCCTACCGTTCGTCCCGGTGAGACCTACAACTATCGTGTTGTTGCGGAAACTACGAGCGGACAGGTAACCTTGGATACATCTAAAGTAAGAGTATCCGAACCGATTATTTATCTTGCTCCACCAAGTAAGACAATATCAGGTCGTGTAGTAGATGGAGCCAACTCTCCAATAGCTAATGCAGAGGTAGTCGCATGGCGTGAAGAAGGGGAGGGTTGGAGCTCAACTTTTACTGAAGATGACGGTTCATATGAGCTTACCGCTGGTCCAGGTAAATGGGAGATCACGGTTTATCGTCCGTATGATACAAAAGTGGATTGGCTGTACGATTCGGCACCCAAGCGTGTAAAGTTCCTTAGTGGATCTACAAAGGAAACCAAAACCAAGAATTTTACGGTTTCAAGAATGTCGGGCGGAAAGATTGTTGGAATGATTAATTTGCCCAGTGGAGTTACTGCGGACCAACTGTCACAGTATGTTATGATTGATGCCTTCGATCCCGAAGGGCGTGGAAACTGGAGCCAACCTGAATCAAATGGAACTTTTGAAATTCCGTTGCAACCCGGTGAGTATGAACTCTCCTTGTGGATAGATCCTCAACTTAAAGGATTTGGTAGTCCACCGATTAAATTTGTTCGGATTGGCACTGGAACGGTTGACATTGGTACATTGGATTTAACGAGCCGTGACAAAACTCTTTCAGGAACCGTGAAAACTTCATCTGGAACGGCACTTCCAAATGTAGAGGTTTGGGCATGGAGTGACCAAGGCGGATGGGTTTCGGACACAACTAATATTTCCGGAGAATATTCACTTTCTGTTTCCCCCGGTCGTTGGGAAGTTGGTTACGATTTGCCAATGATAGAAGATGGAAGTGAGCCGCCCTATCTTTCAAGCCCTCCGAAAAGGCTTAAGATTAAAGACAATGTAACTTCCAGCACTCTTGACTTTACCGTCCGTGAAGCGGGAGCACGTGTTTCTGGGGTGGTCTATGGTCCCAATGGCAACCCTGTATCTGATTTAGGAGCTTGGGTTTATGCACGGGAGTACAACTCTGGTTCAACAGATGGTTTTGATGAGATTCTTGCCGAAGTCCCATTATCATCGAAGGGAACATTTACTTTCCCAGGTCTTCCAGGGGATTACATGGTGGGTATATGGATCCCTCCCGGGGCTTCTTATGGATATGTTGAGGAAAAACTCTACAAAGTTGAAGTTAATGGAGGTACGACTGTTTTGAAGGACGCAAACGATCAGATTGTCAATCAAGCATCCTTTACTCTTTCTCAAAATGATTCTGTTATATCGGGAACTTTCAAGTTAAGTGGTCAGGCTGTTTCTGGAATCACTGGCGAAGTATACGCGATTCGTGTCGACGGTGAAGGTTGGCAATCTTCTGCGATTGAAGACAACGGAACCTACGAACTTGTACTTGCAGCTGGAAATTGGGCTCTTGATTATTACATTGAGGCGGATGTATCTGACCGGAAGATACCCCGAACTCCTGCCGAGCCTACGATTGTTAAAGCGTTGCAATCCGGCTCTGTAGTTCAGGATTTTACTCTAACCACTGCTTCAGCTTCCATTTCAGGTAAAGTTGTTTACGAATCAAACAGTTCTGCAGTCGTTGAATCAACTCTCTATGTCTGGGCTTACCGGGAGGGATCAGAGTCCCGTAAGGAATATTTCTCTGAAGTTGAAACCGATGAGAATGGTACTTTCTCAATATCTGTTCTTCCGGGAGGAAAATATGATGTAGGTGCCTGGTTGTCGAAGGACTTGAGGGATCAAGGGTTTTTGGATTCTTTGGTAATTATGGCAAACCTTTCATCAGGAAGTGTATCTGATCTGAACCTTACTATCTCCAAGCCAAGTGTTGATAATTTCATATCTGGCACTGTTTTGGACCCGACAGGAAACGCGGTGACTGATGCGGTTGTTTATGCTTGGTCTGACGATGGTCGTGAAGCATATGTAGAGACAGACGCGAATGGTTCTTACTCCCTATTAGTCCCCGAAGGTGCAGTATGGCATGTTGGTGCAGAATACGCTCTGATTGACGAAAATGGTTCTGAATCTTTCTTCTCCACGGATATGGAAGTGGATGTAAATCTCAAGAATTCTGCATCAAAGGATAGCTTAAGCTTAAATCTAGCTGCACCCGATTTTGAAATTCCGGATGGTGCCAGCGTTACCTTTGACCCAACAATGGATTTTGTTACTCAGCTACCAGATGGTACGGAGTTAACAATTCCAGGGGGTGCCGCTAATGTTGATTCTAGTGTTACTGAAGTGAGGATTGTGATTACTCCGACTGCCAAAGGGCTTTCCAAAAGTGCTGATGAGAAACCGGCAGACTATGGGTATTCTGTTGAACTTTTTGACAATAAGGGCAAGAAAGTTGAAGGTAATTTTAAGAAAGATGTGATTCTTTCGATCCCCGTGGATGTAAATGCGACTATCGCAAGTGGAATGGACATCAATAATGTTGAAGCCATGTACTATTCGACCACAAAAGATGCTTGGGATAAAGCAAAGACCAGTACATGGGATAAAAACAGTAGTACTTTGACCATGACCACTGACCACTTTACTACTTTTGCCGCCGTTTCCACACCGGATGTTTCTGATATCAGTTCTGGTCTAGCTAAAATTGATGACGGTGCTAAAGGTGACTGGTATACCCTTAATTGGTTAGGTTATTTCTACGATGCTTCCGGAGGCTGGATTTTCCATACCGAACTTGGATGGCTTTACGCCAAGGCTGCGGATAGTGGGAACTATTGGTTCTACGACAGTCAACTTGGTTGGTTGTGGACTGGTCCTCAGTATTTTGACAGTACCTCAAGTAACAAAGCATACTTCTATTCCGTATCTGAAGCAGGTTGGTTGTATTTCGAATATTCCAACGGACAGAGGAAATTTTACTCCTACACTAACTCTAACTGGTCTACCCCAAGTCAATAATCTTTTGCAATATCTGCTTGCTTTAAAATCTTTTTAACTGCAACTTTTAATAAAATATGAAAACCCTCGCTCTATTATCATCGATTGTATTTTTGACTTATTATGCTTCCGGACAAGGCCCTGCCACTTGGGATCAAAATACAGCCTACACGCACACATCTATTGTTATAAATGGTACGACTACCTATATAACGAAACAAGATGTACCCGCCGGCACTCTCATTACTTCCACCACATACTGGGAGTCCCTTGACAACCAAGTTCCAACGACCACTCCATCTGGAGCAGATAGTTTAACTGCACCTGACCCAACTGAAGTCGAGAACTTGACCGTGCCTGAGAGTAACACAACTCAAAATGCTCGATTGGTCAGTGTCAGTGTAAGAGGACAGATTGGTGCGGGAGATGACAAGAGAATCATGGGATTTATTCTATCCGCAAGTGGAGATGTCTTGATGAGAGGAATTGGGCCGACACTAGCCGAATATGGATTATCAGCTTCTTCTTTGCTACCTGATCCTAAAATCAGTCTGTTTAAATATAACGATGCTACTAATATTTCTCTTGGTAGTACTGCTGTAAGTTCGGGTGATAACGATAACTACACATCCAATAGCAACCTTACTGCAATTGAAAGTGCCAGAACATCACTAACCCCGGTGGTTAGCTTGAACGCCGTACAGGCAATTTCTTTACCCACCTTGTCAACAGGTTTTTACACTTGCCAGGTTGAAGATGTTGGAGGAGGAACTGGAATTGGGGTAGCAGCAGTTGACCTTGTTAACTCCACCACTGCAGCCTTTACTCACTTATCCTCTAGAGGTCCTGTTTCCACCGGAGAATATATGTTTGGAAGTTTCCAAATAACGGGCACTGGCAGCAGAAAAATCTTCATTCGTGGTCGTGGACCCTCCTTGTCCGCATATGGAGTACCAAATGTAATGGCAGATACAAAGATCGTTCTCTACAAGTATGTCAATGATCCGAATGATGACCAAACGGTAAATCCAGCACAACTTGTTGGTGAAAACGATAATTACACAACCAATTCAAATGCAGCTGAAATACTTTCTTTTTCTACTTCCCTGTATGGATGGCCACAAATTGAATCAACAGAGGCAGCAATTATTATGGATTTAGCACCTGGTTACTATTCAGCACAACTTCAGTCGAGTTCTACTGCCAACGATGGCAATGGTTGGATCGGAATTGACGATGTGACTAGTAACTAAGAACCCTTTATCGAAATGGTTCCGAGTGGAACCGGTTGTAAATTTGTTATGTTTTGGGTCTAGCAATGGTTTTATCCAATGATTTACCAAGTTTAAATTTTAAACCCAAATATCTTTCAGATGTTAGCAGTTGGCATGAACATTTACATTTTGCGTATGATTTAGTTGCCAAAGTTTCACCTAAAAACATTGTCGAGTTAGGGGTTCATTATGGAGACTCTTACTTTACCTTTTGTCAGTCAGTAAAAGATCATGAAATAGATTGTCGCTGTTTTGGAATCGATACTTGGAAGGGAGAAGAACATGCCGGCCGTTATGGTGAGGAAGTTTGGGAAACGGTTATTGAGTATAATAATGCAAACTACCTAAATTTTTCCAATTTGATTCGCGGGACATTTTCATCTGCAGTTTCAAATTTTAAAGATCACACAATTGATATTTTGCATATTGATGGTCTTCACACCTACGAAGCAGTAAAAAAGGACTTTTATACTTGGATTCCTAAAGTGAGCCTAAATGGTATTGTTTTGATTCACGATATTGAAGAGTTTAGAGATGATTTTGGCGTGCATGAACTTTGGCAGGAAATTCAGAAAACATACTCTTGTTTTAGCTTTAATCATGGACACGGACTTGGAGTGGTTTTCAAAGAAAGCAAAAAAAGGGATATTGATTTTTATTTTACTAAATTCAGTGACAACATTTTAGACTCCGCATATTATCAAGCAAAGGGCGAATCCCTAACCTTAGAGAAGGAGAGAGATTCTTTGAAACATAAAAATATTTCGCTGATTGCCGAGTACGAAATTATTAAAAAAAGCAATGAGAGTTTAGTCTGTGCTCTTGAAGACCAAAAACTATTGACTGAAGATTTAAAATCGGAAGTGGAGGAGTCTGAAACTCTTTTGGTCGATATTCAAAATAACCTCTCTAGCACAGTTCATGAAAATTTGTTGCTCCTTGATAAGCTTAAAAGAATAAAACATTCTCTATCATGGAAAATTACTAATCCGTTAAGATTCTTAAGACGAAAGTTCATTGATCCATTTCAAAGAGATAAATCATTTTTTGATGCAAGATTATATCTTGAATTAAATCCCGATTTACAAGAATCCTTCGGTAATGATTTGGAAGGGGCTGCATCACATTTTTTAACTATTGGAAAAAAAGAAGGAAGACAGTTTTTACGCCCCCAATTGTCCAGTCGTTTAAATTATAAAGAATGGATACATGAATATGATAAGATGGAAGGTTCTATGATCGAGAAGTTTTCAAAAGAATACACTGAATTAAAAGAAAGACCCTTGCTTTCTGTGGTTGTTCCTGTGTTTAACACTCCTCCCAAAATTCTCTTGGAAACAATAGACTCAGTAAAAAGACAAATTTATGAGAATTGGGAATTAATTATTGTGGATGATGATTCTAATCGTTCAGACATCATTGAAACATTATCAGAACTTCAAGACTATGATAAACGCCTAAAAATAATTTTCAGGGATGAAAATGGACATATATCTGAAGCCTCTAATACTGGTTTAGAAAATGTATCGGGGGAGTTTGTTCTTTTCCTTGACCATGATGATCTTTTGCGGGAGCACTCTTTGCTTCGCTTTGCACAGACTCTTAATGAAAATCCTACTTGCAAGTTGATTTATTCAGACGAGGACAAAATTAATTCGCTTGGAAAAAGGGTGGATCCATATTTTAAACCAGACTGGAATCCTGATCTTCTATTAAGTCAAAATTATATCTGTCATTTATGCTGCATTAATGTTGATTTGGTAAGGGAGATATCCGGATTTAGAAAAGGTTATGAGGGATGCCAAGATTGGGACCTTTTTTTAAGAGCAACGGAATTATTAAATGAAAATGAAATATTTCATATTCCGGAGATTCTTTATCATTGGCGAAAGGGAGGGGGTTCAACTGCTTCTGGGGCAAAAGCCAAGGAATATGTGTTCGAGAATTCCATAAAAACCATAGAGTCTGCCCTGGACAGAAGGAAAATTGAAGCTGAAGTGGAATTATCAGATGAATCAAATAATTACATACGAATTAAATATAATATCTCAAAAATTCAACCTCTTGTTTCTATAATTATTCCAACTAGAGACTACCTAAAATATTTAAGAGTGTGCATTGAGGGGGTTCTGACTGGAACTTCTTACGAGAATTTTGAAATTCTTATTTTAGATAATGAATCAAAAGATAAATCTACTCTCGACTATTTTGATCAGTTAAGTAACGACGAAAGAATCAGAATAATTAAAACACCCGGTAAATTTAACTATTCAAAAATTAACAATTTAGGGGTGACATATGCAAAAGGTGAACTTTTGCTATTTCTCAATAATGATATCGAGCCTATCTCGGATAATTGGCTGACTGAAATGGTCAGCCATGGCATTCGTCCAGAAATTGGTTGTGTGGGAGCTAAACTTCTTTATCCCAATGACACCATTCAGCATGGAGGGGTTGTTTTGGGACTGGGTGGTCTGGCAGGTCATGCGTTTAAAAGTTTTCCGATGGATCATTCAGGTTATAAAAACCGATTATGCCTTGTTCAAAATTACTCCGCAGTCACGGCAGCCTGCCTTTTGGTAAAAAAGAAATTATTCGAGCAAGTCGGTGGATTTAATGAAGAGAATTTACAGGTTGCATTTAACGATGTTGATTTTTGTTTAAAAGTCAGAGAACAAGGTTTTCGAAATTTATGGACACCTTTCGCATTACTTTATCATTTCGAGTCTGCATCTAGAGGAGATGATTTAAGTCCCAAAAAGCTTAAGAGGTTTAATAAAGAAGCTGAATATATTAAGAAAACTTGGAAAAACGAATTATCTTTCGACCCTGCATATAATTCAAATCTCACATTAGACAGAGAAGATTTTTCTTTGGGTCTTCCTCGTTCCAGAAATTGAATGATTTATTTTAAAAATACCTATTTGTGACAACTCCTCTCTTCATTTCAAAACGGAATCAATTTTACCATAAAATTAGTGGAAAGGGTTTGGAGATCGGTGCTTTTGAACATCCCGCCTGTCTACCTGAAAATTGTGAGGTGGTATACTGCGATGTAATTTCAAATGAAGAGGCAAAGGCTTTCTTCCCCGAGGTAAATCATACTTCATTAGTTTCTGTTGATCAAATAATCGACCTTGATCATGAAGGTTTAAAGATATTTGAAGATAGTAGCCAAGATTTTGTAATTATTAATCATGTAATTGAACATTTATTTGATCCAATTTCTGCAATCGTAGAATGTTTTCGTGTTCTTCGGCCAAATGGCTTTTTGATTTTGTCCGTACCGGATAAAAGATTTACATTCGACTGCAATCGACCGTTAACTTCAAACCAAGATATTTTCCAACGCGTAAAGCGAATACCTAAAGAACCTAACCCTGTAGATTATTTTGATATGTTGCAATTTGTTCATCCGGAACTTCTGGATGAATCTGCGGAAGTTAAGGAAGATGCTCTAAAAGGTTTTCATAGGAGAAGAGAGCATTTGAATATATGGACTGACCAAAGTTTCTTATCCTTTATCGACGAAGTTTTGCACCAGAAAAAGATTAAATCAATACTTACAAATAAGGTTTTATCCAATGAAAACCAATTTGAGTTTTTCGGTATTTGGAAAAAGCTACTTTAATCATATTGAAAATTTTAGATAGATTAAAACTTCGTTATTTTTCCAATGGCTATGGTTCAAAAGAATTTGACGCATTTATGCGCAAAGAGACTTTTATATTTGATATCTCATATGCAAAAACAAAGGTTGAAATTTTTGGGGAAAAATATCTCGATATTAATTCAAGAACGGGGGGTGTTTTTTGCTTTTTGCATTATGGAAGTTTTTTTCTCTCGGGAGTTGCATTAGTTCATTTATTAGGAATCAAATATACTGCGGTTGCTTCAAAAAGTAATCACAGATTTTTATCTAATGATGAAGAATCCTTTTGGTTGGGAGTTTTTAAGAGAGTCAATAAATTGTATAGCAGGGACTTATTTTTTTCTGAGGAAAAACCAAAGAAGTTAATTGATTGGTTAATTGATGAAAATTATCTTGGCGTAGCAATTGATGTTATTGAACCCGACAGATCAAATAAACTTAGCAATTTTGAGTTTTTTGGTTCGAAAGTAATTTTTCAAACAAGTGCAGCAAGAATTGCAAGAATTAGTGGCAAACCCTTGATTCCCTTAACGATCAGACATTGCCCTTGGACCTCTCAACATAAACTTTTCATAGGAAAACCGATAATGGTAAGTGACGAGGTGCAGGCAATAAAGGAAGCCCTACAAAATTTTGAGAGGCTCACTCTTGATCACAAGTATCAATATTTCCACGACATTCCATTATTGTACAAAGCTCAAAATTAAACCTCATAAGATCCTGGCGGTTTTTAATTCCATTTATGATTAATATGGCAAATCCCCTGCTCCAAATCTGATTGGATAACCGTAATGTTTAAAAATTGGTTCGCATAGTCATGAGTGTGCAAACCTTTTGAGCAAAATAAACTGACATCCATCCTGAAATTCCCTTTCAAAAGAGGAATTTCAGGATAATCAACGGAGAAAAATAATTGACCGTCGCCGTCTTTCTTGGATTTGATTCTATCATTGAAACTTCCACAGGACGCAACCATTTCCCCGGTAATTCTTCTAATTGAAAAAGCAATAGATGGGTTTGTGTTATTCGGGTCCAGAAAAATTACTTTTAATGAAAGAGTATCCTTTCGGCTCTTTAAAACAACATGCTTGTCGGATTTAGACCCATTTTTAGAAACCACAATACTTTTAATAGAGGGTTGACCAAATGATTGGTTTGAAGAATTCAAATTTATTCCTATATCATTTGAGTTTGAAACCTTGGATAATTGATCTTCTTGATAATTCAATGAAACTTCCTGTGGTATACCCTGTTCCTTAATTCTTCCTGATTCTAGCCATATAACCTTATCGCATAGAGCTTCTATTTGATACATCGAATGGGAGCAAAATAAAATGGTTGTTCCACGATCCTTTAAGCTCATGATTTTGTTAAAGGATTTTTGGGAGAATTCTTGGTCGCCAACAGACAAGGCTTCGTCTATTATAAGAATATCAGGTGAAGTAGTTGTTGCTATTGCAAACGCTAAACGCATAGACATTCCAGTTGAGTAAGTTCTGACGGGTAGGTTAATAAAGTCATGAATATCAGCAAAATCAATAATTTGATCCAGGTATTTATCGGTTTCTTTTTTTGTTAAACCCATTATTGAACCACTGAGATATATATTTTCAATTCCAGTGAAGTCAGGGTGAAATCCTGCCCCAAGTTCAAGCAGAGCACCTATTTTCCCATTAACTGAAATAGAACCAGAAGAAGGAGTCAGGGTCCCGCATACGATTTGGAGCAAAGTTGACTTGCCAGCTCCGTTTCTTCCAATTATTCCCCAAACCTCTCCATGTTTGATTTCAAGATTTACATTTGAAAGTGCTGTAATTTTTTTTGATTCAGGAGATTTTAGGAAAAGGTTATTTAGTATTGAAAATTTCGAATACGAAATAAAACTTTTTGAAATTGATTTTAACTCAATTATCATCAGATGAAATTTTATAATATTTTAAAGGAAAGTTGATGAACCTTAATCAAATCCATTATTTAATCTTGAGGTGGAAGTCAAAGGGAAGGTAATAAAGTGTGTGTAAAGTTTTAAAATAATAAAAGGTATTTTGGGTAAGAAAAAGAAACTAGATATTGTTTTACTCTCGAGTTTTACAGTTCCAATAAAATAGAAAAGGCTCCTTAAGGAGCCTTTTCAAAAGAAGAGTTTAAATAGAAAAATCTCTAATTACTGGTAACATCATCAATTCCGATCCAACCGTTTCCATCATTAGCAGCGGATGTTGATTGAAGTTGTGCCGAATAATATCCAGGGTCCAGATCTATCAGTAATGCCGCCTCACTGGTTTCAATCACAGGCCATCCGTACAGGGA
>MDTB01204258.1_pt1 | contig 27924 bp, 29 predicted proteins | sample 811161 | NCBI WGS metagenome assembly MDTB01 (sample SAMN05326650, study PRJNA326480) | marine metagenome | isolation source: seawater | place: Mediterranean Sea | collected 2009
ATTCCCTTTCTAAAAGTAGATGGACCATAAAATTTTTTTCCATAGTTTTCAGGTTTCCAATTTTTTAATCCTACGCCCTGACTTTCTACAAACGGCGCATCAAGAATTACAGAGTTTGGCGCGAATTTATTTTCTAAAGCAGCTGCGTATACTATTGGTTTGAAAGCTGAACCTGGCTGCCTTTTTGCTTGTGTTGCTCTATTAAATTCACTTGTTTTAAAATTAAACCCCCCTACTAAAGCCAAAACCTCCCCTGTAAAAGGATTAATTGCAATGATTCCTCCATTTACTTTGGGGTACTGTTTTATTTTCCATGTATTATTAATTTTTTTAACAAATAAAATATCTCCAACTTGATAGGAATCTTCAATGTTTTTTTTTTGTTTTAATGTCCATTCTATATCTTTTAGATTTAGACTGCCTTCAAATTTTTTTTTCTTTTTATTGATTATTTTAAATCTTATTTCATAATTATTTAGGGAAATAATTTCTGCTAATTCCCAATTTAAGGTTGGATCTAATTTATATTGACCGATTTTATTTTGCCAATTTTTATCTCTAAACTTATTAGCTATTGGTCCTCTCCAGCCTCTTCTTGTATCATATTGTTCTATACCTTTTCTAAAAGATTTTAATGCCTGAATTTGATAATTAATATTTAAAGGTGTCTTTATGGTTAAACCTTGTGAGTAAAGTTTTTCAAAACCATAAATATTTTTTACCAGTCTTCTTACTTCTTCAGTGTATGAATTAGCCTCATTTACTATTTCAATTTTTCTTTTTTTTAATATTATTTTTGACTCTTTTAATTTTTCTAAATCCTTTTTTGAGATAAAATTATTTTCAGCTAAATTTTGTAAAACTAAATTTCTTCTAAATTTTGCTACCTTTGGATATCTATATGGGTTGTATTTACTTGGTGCCTTAGGTAATGCAGCTAATAATGCTGACTCAGAGTAATTTAAATCTTTAATCGGTTTGTCAAAATATTCTAAACTAGCTGCAGCTATACCATAAGTTCCTTGACCTAAATATATTTGATTTAAATATAATTCTAAAATCCTCTGTTTTGTATACGCTCTTTCAATTCTAAAGGCCAAAATTGCCTCTTTTATTTTTCTTTTCATTGAGACTTCATTGGTTAATAAAAAATTTTTTGCTACTTGTTGAGTTATTGTTGAAGCTCCTTCTAATCTCTTATTTTTTGCAACATTTCCTAAATTTTTTATAATTGCTCTAATAATTCCCTTGGCATCTATTCCAGGATGACTAAAAAAGTTTTTATCTTCTGCTGACAAAAAAGAGTTTATTACTTTTTTTGGAATTGCTTCGAATGGTATGAACAGTCTTTTTTCTAACGCATACTCAGCTATTAATTTACTATTTTCAGAATATACTCTGCTAGAAATAGGAGGTTCGTAGTTAGAAAGTTTTTTATAATCTGGCAATCCAATTGAAAAATACCATAAAGTTGAAAATACCAAAAAGATGACTAATGCAAAGAAAATGATCAAAAATTTAAGTGTAAAATTGAAAAAATTTAACATATACTTTACTTATAATGAAAATTTTGACTATCTTTAGGCATTTTTTAATTAAAATATGAAATTAGTTATAAAATCGTATAAAATAAATATTCATGACAAATTTTAAAATTTCAAACCATAAAAATAAAACAGGAATTCTACTAAAATGGATAAAAACTTATATATTGATGCATCGCATCCAAATGAAACTCGAATTGTTCTTAAATCAGATAACTCAATTGAAGAATATGAGTACGAGAATAAGAATAATTTAAATTTTAAAAACAACATCTATCTGGCATCTATAAGTAGAGTTGAACCCTCACTACAAGCAGCTTTTGTAAATTTTGGAAGAGAGAGACACGGTTTTTTAGCTTTTAATGATATTCAATCTGATTACTACCAACTGCCGTCAGAGGATAAAGATAAAATAAGAATAGCTGAAGAAAAAATTAGAGAAGAATTAAAGGAAAAAAATATAGATATAAATCATGATAATTTACTGTCAGAAAATAATAATGAAGCTAAAGAAGAAAAATTACAAAATATTGATGAGTCAAAAATAAATAGCGAAAAAAAACAAGACTATAGAGAAAAAGTTAAGTCATCTTTTGGAATTAAACGTTATAAAATTCAAGAAGTAATTAAACCAGGGCAAGTAATATTAATCCAAGTTACTAAGGAGGAACGAGGTCAAAAAGGTGCTGCTCTTACTACTTTCATATCTCTAGCGGGTAAATACATAGTTTTGATGCCAAATACTCCAAAAGGTGGCGGCATATCAAGAAAAATTTTTAATTCTTTAGACAGACAAAAAATTAGATCTATCTTAAATGAAATTGATATTCCAAAAAGTATGGGTGTAATAGTCAGAACAGCTGGAGCAAATAAAACAAAAAATGAAATACAGAAAGATTTTAAAAATACTTTGAAAACTTGGGAAGATATTAAAAATAAAGCACTTAATTCTAATGCACCATCCATTGTATATGAAGAAAGAGATATTATTAAAAGAACACTTAGAGATACCTATGACAACGATACAAAAAATGTTTACGTTGAAGGGAGCGAGGCTTATCAAAAAGCAAAAAAATTTATGAAAGAATTAATGCCAAAAAATGTAAAAAACATTAAAAAGTATAGAGGCAAAAAACCTTTGTTTCATGATGCAAATATAGAGAAACAATTAATCAATATTTATGAACCTACCGTAAAATTAAATTCTGGAGGGTATCTCGTGATTAATCCTACAGAAGCATTAGTGGCTATTGATATAAATTCTGGACAATCCACAAAACAAACAAATATTGAAAAAACTGCATTAAATACAAATCTTGAGGCTGCGGTTGAAATTGCGCATCAAATAAAATTAAGAGATTTGTCGGGTCTAATAGTAATTGATTTTATTGATATGGTAAATTTTTATAACAGAAGAATTGTAGAAAAAAAAATGCGAGAAAGTATAAGAAATGATAGAGCCAGAATACAAATTGGAAAAATAAGTAATTTTGGATTGCTTGAAATGAGTAGACAAAGATTGCGAGAAGGTTCAATTAAATGGGAAACTCAATTATCTTTGTCATCTTTTTCACAAAAGATTTTAAAAATGACAAAACATTTAGCTTTTAATGAAAAAGTAAAAATTATTGAAGTTTATATTTCTGAAAAAGTTAAAATTTTTATTGAAAATAACTTAATTGAAGAGCTTAAATATTTTCAAAAAAAATATTCATTTGAAGTAAAATTATTTTCGGAGAAAAAATTTATAGTACCTGAATATAAAATAGACTTATTAAATAAATCTAAAAAAATAATTAATTCTGTTGAGAATGTTAACAACATAATAGACCCAAAAAATACAAAAACAATAATTAAAGATGTAAAAAATGTAGGAGTAAAAAATAATTTGTCTAAAAAAAGTAAAATTAAATTAAAAAAAGTTAAATCAAAAAAAAAAATTAAAACTCTTTGGGTGCGAAGAAAAAAACTAAATTAAACCCTTTGTAGGTGAACTTGGAACTCCAAAAAATTTTTTGTCCATTCTCCCTGCAAGAAAAGAATTTCGGCCACAGATCACAGCATCTTTAAAAGCTTTTGCCATTAAGATAGGTTTTTTTGCTCTAGCTATAGCGCTATTTACTAAAACTCCGTCACAACCTAATTCCATTGCAATCGATGCATCGGAAGCTGTGCCAATTCCTGCGTCAATTATTACCGGAACTTTCGACTGTTTTATAATTATTGAAATATTGATTTTATTTTGAATACCTAAACCTGATCCAATTGGTGAAGCCAAGGGCATAATTGCTGAAGCACCGTTATCTTCTAATTTTTTTGCTAGCAAAGGATCATCTGTGCAATAGACCATCACCTTAAAACCTTCTTTAACTAAAGTTTTAGTAGATTTTAAAGTTTCAATCATATCAGGATATAATGTTTTTTTGTCTCCTAAAACTTCAAGTTTTACTAATTTCCAGCCTCCCATCTCTCGAGCTAACCTTAAGGTTCTTAGAGCTTCTTCTGAATTATAGCATCCAGCAGTATTTGGAAGATAAATTATTTTTTTTGGATTTAAATAATCTGTTAGTAAAGGTTTTTTTTTATCTAAAATATTTACTCTTCTAACTGCAACAGTGACCATATCAGCTCCGGAAGCATGAATGGCTTGAGCAGTTTCTTTAAAACTTTTATATTTTCCTGTTCCAACTATAAGTCTTGATTTAAGTTTTTTACCTGCTACTTTAAAAATATCTTTTTTCAATTTATCCCCCGCCTATAAAATGAACAATTTCAATTTTATCATTATTTTTTAAATTCTTTTTTCTAAAATTTTCTTTATGAATTATCACCCCATTATATTCAATTGCGACTTTCTTTTTAGATAATTTATATTTTTTTAGTAAATCAAATATTGAGCAATTACTTTTAATAATTACTTTCTTTCCATTTAATTGTATTTTTGCCATAATTAAGTTATTTACTATGAAAAATTTTTATGAATAAAATTATAATTCTTAATGGCCCAAACCTCAACCTTTTAGGTGAAAGAGAGAAAGATCAATATGGAAATATTACTTTGAAAGATATTGAGAACATATGCTTAGTTTATGCTAAAAAAAATAAAATTAATCTTTCTTTTTTTCAATCAAATATAGAAGGTGAGCTAGTAAACCAAATTCAAAGCTCAAGAAATAATCAACAAGGTTTAATAATTAACGCCGGTGGGTATACTCACACCTCAGTAGCTATTCATGATGCTTTAAAAATACTTAAAATACCAATAATTGAATTGCATATTAGCAACATATATAATAGAGAAGAATTCAGACACAAATCATTAATTAGTAAGGTTGCAAAAGGTATCATTTGTGGGTTTGGTGCTGATGGATATTTGTTGTCATTAAAAGCGATGCTAAATTTTTTAAAATGAAAATTGACAAAAAATTAATAAAAGAGTTGGTAAATAATTTAAAAGAATTTGAGCTTTCAGAGCTGGAATATCAAGAGGGTCAAACTAAAATTAAAGTTTCAAAAGCATCTAAAGGAATAGAACAAGTAAAAACAAGCTCATTAGTTTCACCAAACAAATCAGTTTTAAAATCGTCAGATGACATTGAAGGTATCAGAATAAAATCTCCGATAATTGGAACGGCTTATTTAGCTCCAGAACCAGGTGCAAAAAAATTTGTTCAAGTTGGTGATAAAATTAAAAAAGGCCAAACAGTGATGATAGTTGAAGCAATGAAGACAATGAATCATGTGCCTTCCACGGCAGAAGGAGAAGTAAAAAAAATTTTAATTGAAGATGGGCAACCAGTAGAGTTTGGTCAAACTTTAGTTCTTCTTAAAAAATAATTAATGTTTAAGAAAGTTTTAATAGCTAATCGAGGTGAAATAGCTGTTAGAGTAATTAGAGCCTGCAAGGAATGGGGTATAAAAACTGTTGCAGTTCATTCAGACGTTGACGCCGAGTCCATGCATGTGAGATTGGCAGATGAAAGCGTTTGCATTGGATCGCACCAACCTCAGAATAGTTATTTAAATATTTCTTCTATTATGTCGGCGGTAGATCTTACTGGTGCAGAGGCAATTCATCCTGGTTACGGTTTTCTATCTGAAAACGCAAAATTTTCAGAAATTGTAAACAAACACGGAATAAAATTTATAGGTCCGAGCGCAGATATAATCTCAAAAATGGGTGATAAAATTGAAGCAAAAAGAATTGCAAAGCAATTTGGTTTGCCTGTCATTGAAGGTTCAGAAGGTGGAGTAAAATCTTTTGCTGAAGCAAAATCAATTTGTAAGGAAATAGGATATCCAGTTTTAATTAAAGCGGCTGGTGGTGGTGGTGGAAAAGGCATGAAAATAGTAGATGAGGAAAATCAATTAGAAAATTTATTTCTTACTGCTAAATCAGAGGCAAAAAAATTTTTTAATAATGATGAGTTGTATATAGAAAAATATTTTAAAAATCCTAGACATATAGAAGTCCAGGTAATGTCAGGTAAAAATAAAACTGTCCATTTGGCAGAAAGAGATTGCTCTGTTCAAAGAAGACATCAAAAACTAATTGAGGAAACACCTAGCCCTGTTTTGAGTGAAAAACTAAGAAAGGACCTTTTTGAAAAAACTGTAAAAATGGTCGAACAAATAAATTATGAGGGAGCTGGCACAGTTGAGTTTATTTACGAAAATGGGAAATTTTATTTTTTAGAAATGAATACAAGAGTTCAGGTAGAACATCCAGTCACAGAAATGCAGACTGGTATAGATATAGTAAAAGAACAGCTTTGGATCGCTTTTACAGGGAACACAGCTTTAAATCAGAGCGATATTAATCCTAGAGGTCATACAATTGAATGCAGAATTAACGCGGAAAATCCAGCCCTTGATTTTCAACCAAGCCCAGGGACTATTAGTGTTTGTCATCAGCCTTCTGGATTCCGAACAAGGGTTGATGGGTCAATATTCCAAGGTTGTAAAATAACACCTTATTATGACAGTTTAGTAGCAAAAGTTATCTGTAAAGGAAGAAACAGAACCGAAGCAATACAAAGAACCTTGAGATCTCTGGATGAATTTGTTGTAGAAGGGATTACAACAACTATTGACTTACATAAGAAGATACTAAATCACAAAAAATTCATTAATTCAGATTTTGATACGAATTGGCTTGGTAAAGAAAAATTCTATTAAGCACTGCTACAATCAAGAAGTTGTAAGTCATATATTGCATGATCAAATGGAGTTAAGCTAGGATCAGAAGCAAAAGTCCAGCCATTAAATATAAATACTTTATCGTTTTCATTTTTTGTTAGATCCTTTACTTGCATATACGCAACGCTATCAATTTTGTTGTCTACTTTTACTTTGCCACATTTTAAAATTTTTATTTCTAAAGGTCCAAATTTTTTGCTTTCGTTCAAATTCACAACAAGTTCAGATGATTTAGCTGTGATTTTATCTAATCCAAGTAATACTGCTTGGGAAGAACTTAAGTTTTTAATAGTTTTTTTTTCTCTTAACTTTTTGTTTGATGTGTTGTTTTCATCTTTTAAGTCTATACTCTCAAAACTAGGTTCTATTTTGTCTAAATTAATAAGGGGTGTTGTGGTTATTTTCTGTTCAGCCTGTAAGAAATTAAATGAAAATAATATAATTAAAAGTACTTTATTTCCAAGTTTCATATTTTTTCTTTAAATTATTTTTAACTATTTTTACAGATTTAAAACTATTTTTTGTGCCAGTTTGATTCTCCAAATGTTTTTTTTGCCAAGAAAATTTAGTTTCTTTAATATCTGGTGTTTTGTCAATTGTATGATGTATCCATAGAAACCAATCTGCAGTAATTTTGGTTGATTCAATGTTATTTGAGTAAACTACCCAACGTTCATTTTTTTTACTTTTATAATATTTGTTCCCATATTCATCGGATCCAACGTACTTTCCAAAAAATAAAGTTTTTAAAAAAGTCCCAAAAGTTTGTTTGTTCCACCAGGTAAAAATTATTTTAAAGATCATATAAACTTTAAATCCACACAATTTTAAATTGAATTATTAAATAATAGACACTTTATACAATTAATATATATCTAAATAAAGAGATTCCATTAATTTTATGAAAAAATACATTGTTGAAACTTACTATACGTGTACTTTTAAGACAGTTCATTCCTTAAATAATTTAGATGATGCTGAATTATCTAAAATAGATCAAAGAACCGACGGTGAAGTCGAAGTTATTGATGTTAAGTTAAATAACAGAAAAACAAAAAAAATTGGCAGCAAAAAGGAAGGTGATGCAAAGAAATTAAAAGATAAAATTGCTATAGAAAGTAATATCCCTGATCAATCTAATAATCAAAAAATTCAAAATAAAGACATTGCTTCAAACCTAAAATTAAAAAATAACTTAAGATTTAAAATGCCTGATAGGAGAAAAGGATATATTCAAAAAGCTCAGATCGGAGATCATAAAGTTTATCTACATACTGGAGAATATGATGATGGAAAAATAGGTGAAATATTTATTGATACTAATAAAGAAGGTGAGTTGGTAAAAGCAATGATGAATAACTTTGCAATAGCCATTTCACTAGGTTTACAATATGGAGTTCCTCTTGAAGAGTACGTTGATGCATTTATTGATACCAAATTTGAACCGTCAGGAAACGTAATTGGAAATGATAGAATTTTAAGTGCATCATCAATACTTGACTATGTTTTTCGTGAACTTGCTATTTCTTACTTAGGAAAAGAAGAGCTAGCTCATACGCCATCAATTGCTAGCTCTAAAATAACGGAAACTAATAACAGTGACGATAAATTTCTTAAAATTGTGAAAAATATTACATCAAAAGGTTTTGTTAGAAGTAATTATGAGGAAAAACTTGTTGACTTATCAGATGTAAGAATAAATTTAAAAACTAAAAACTAATTTTTTTTAAGATCCTTTTTTAAACCTAATTCTTTTAATTGTTTTTCGTCAATCTCTGAGGGTGCTTTCATCATGAGGTCTTGTGCATTTTGATTCATCGGAAAAAGAGTAATCTCTCTAATATTTTCTTTATCTGCAAGCAGCATCACAATTCTATCTACTCCTGGTGCTATTCCTCCATGAGGTGGTGCGCCATAACTTAAAGCATTAATCATTCCGCTAAATTTTTCATTAACTTCTTGCTCACTATAACCTGCTACAGAGAATAATTTATACATCAAATCTGGAATATGATTTCTAATTGCGCCTGAAGATAATTCTATTCCATTACACACAATATCATATTGATAAGCTTTAATATCTAAAGGTTTTTTTAAATCTAACTCATTTATATTACCCTGAGGCATTGAAAAAGGATTGTGACTAAAACCAATCCTCTTAGAGTTTTCGTCATACTCATACATTGGGTAATCAACTATCCAGCAAAAAGAGAATTGATCCTTAATAATGATTCCGAGGTCATTAGCAATTTTATCTCTAGCAATAGATAAAATTTTTTCTATTTCTATCTTTTTGCCGCAAGCTAGAAAAACACTATCACCTATTTCTGCACCACAGATTTTCATCAATTCTATAAGTGAGTCTTGGCTAAAAAATTTACCAATAGGGCCTTTGCCTTTAATTTCATTCTCTTTTTCAATAGTGAAATAGGCTAAACCAGATGCACCTTGGTCTTTAGCCCATTTATCAATATTATCAAAAAAGCTTCTTGGTTTGTCTTTCGTATTTTTAGTAATAATTGCTCTAACTAATGATCCTGATTTAACAAGTTTTTTAAATATTTCAAACTTTACGTCTTCTCTAGTAAATAAATTTGTGAGATCATGAATAATTAATGGATTTCTTAAATCTGGTTTATCAGTGCCATATTTCATCATTGATTCTTCATAGGTAATTCTAGGAAATTTTTCATTAGTAATTTTCTTAGATGAAAAATTTTTAAACAAGCTTACCATTAATTTTTCAACAATATTAAAAACATCTTCCTGCTCGACAAAAGACATTTCTAGATCTAGTTGATAAAATTCACCAGGGCTTCTATCTGCTCTAGCATCTTCATCTCTAAAGCAAGGTGCAATTTGAAAATACTTGTCAAAGCCTGAAACCATAATTAATTGTTTAAATTGTTGTGGAGCTTGAGGTAGTGCATAAAATTTTCCAGGGTTTAGTCTGCTTGGAACTAAAAAGTCTCTAGCACCTTCGGGGCTTGAAGATGTAAGAATGGGTGTTTGATATTCTAAGAAGCCTAATTTTATCATTTCTGCTCTAATAAACGCGATAACCTTAGAGCGAAGAATAATGTTTTTATGCATTTCTTCTCTTCTTAAATCGAGAAATCTATATTTAAGTCTAATATCTTCGGGATAGTCCTGTTCACCAAAGACTGGCATAGGCAACTCTTGAGCCTCAGATAAAACTTCTATTGTTTGAACTTTGATTTCAATTTTGCCAGTTTTTAAATCTGAATTTTCTGTTCCATCAGCTCTTTTCACTACCTTGCCTATAATTTTTAAGACTGATTCGGGTTTTAATTTTTCTAAAATTGGAAAAAATTTGTTGTTATTTTCAATGACGCATTGTGTCATGCCGTAATGATCTCTTATATCAATAAATAATAAGTTACCGTGATCTCTTTTTCTATGTAACCAACCAGAAAGGTGAACAATTTTATCAATTGCTTTTTCATCTAATTCTGAACAGTTATGAGTTCTGTATTTATTCATTTGTTTAATACTTTTTTTATTAGATTAATATTAATTGATTTTCCAGTAGATAAAGAAAGTTCATCTAAATCTTTAATAAATTTAATCATTTTTTCATATGATCTTTCAACATTGTTAATTATATAATCTGATAATTTTGGACTAATGCTTATTTGTTTATCTGATAAGCTTTTTGTTATCATAACCTTTAAAAGATCATCATTTGGTAAATCTATTCCAATAAATACAAAGCTGTTTAATCTTGATTTTAAATCTATTAATTTCAAATCATAATTTTTAATTGAAATTCTTGAATTAATTAATAAAAAATTATCTAATTGTTTTGATTGATTTAAAATTGAGTACAAAAGTTTTTCATCTATATTATTTTTAAAGTTTTCTATTATTAAACAATCAAGACTACTTAGACATTCAATTGTTTTATTGTCAATGTTTTCAGCATTAATCATTTTTGTTTTTTTTATTTTCTTTTCCAATATTTTTGAAAGATGTGTTTTTCCTGATCCACTTTCGCCAAAGATATTTAACCATTTCCCAGACCAATTAGGCCAACTATCAATTAATTTATAAGCCGAAAAATTATTGCTTGAAACAAAAAAATCTTGTTCATAATATTTTTTTGAGAATGGAAATTTAAATGTAAGCTGGTCCATGTTTACAATGTTTTAATAAGCCATTCTTCATTAATAAAGTTTAAATTTATATTTTTATTTTTTAATTCAAAAATTAATTTTTCTAATTTGCCAAAATATTTAATCTTAAAATTCACGTAATCTTTATTAAGTTCTTCAACAAAAATATTTTCTACCAAGCCTATCTTTTTAATTTTTGAATTAAATTCGACTAAGTTACTGTGCTTTGATAATTTTAATTTTGCATTTAGAAAAGATGGAGTTCTGATATCAATTAAATTTTGAGATTTTACTAAATTCAGTATTTCATCTTTTATTTCACTAATAATTTTTTCGCCATACGATATTTTGTCCGAACTTTCTTTTTTAAATCTTATACTTTTAAAAATAACCTTATTTTGAATTTTGGTTTTTAAATAGATTTTTCTATTTTCCGATGAAAAGTTTTCAATTAAAACAATCGCTACATTTTTATCTAGATATTCCTCAAACAAAGAGTCTAAGTTTAAATCCAACAAATTATTTTTACTCTTATTAATATTTTGAATTATTTCAATATTTTCTAATGGAAGAATAAATTCAATTAGATCATTGTTTTTAATCTTATTCCAATTATTATAGAAATAATTATTTGAAAAAATAAAAACTTCGTTATCATTCACTAAAATTGGTAAAATAAAAAACTCTTTATCCGTAACATCTGAATATAATATTTCTTTTTTAAAAAATAAGTTATGAATTTTGTCCTTATCAAAAGTAACACTAAAGCTAACTTTGTCATCTTTTTCTTCTTTATTTTTTGAAATATTATAATATTTAACTAATTCCTTAATGTTTGAAAAATTTAAATTTGAAACTTTAATGATATCTTCATCAAGCAAAATTCTTTCAGTCAAAAGACTAAAACCTATTTTAATAGCTTGATTTGCAAGTTTAGCATTTGAAATATTACCTTTTTTTTCCAATAAAATATTATTAACACTAAATATGGTATTGTCTGATAAAAGATTTCCTGTTTGAAAAAAAATAACTAAAATAATAAATATTTGTTTAAAAAAATTCATAAAAAGTAATTATCAACTTATAAATGAAAAGAAACGAAAATAACTATAAAAAAAGTGGTGTAAATATTCAGTTGGCAAATAAACTTGTTAAACATATATCAAAAATAACAAAAAAAAATGTCAAAAAAACGAAGTCTAAAAATATAAAAGATGAGATAGGTGGCTTTGGATCATTATTTGATATTAGTGATTACAAAATAAAAGATCCCGTAATAGTATCTTGCACTGATGGAGTTGGCACTAAAATTGATTTAACTAATAAGTTCAAAAAGTTTGATACTATAGGAATCGATTTAGTTGCAATGTGCGTAAATGATTTAATTGTTCAAGGAGCTACACCTTTATTTTTTTTAGATTATATAGCTGTTGGAAAATTAGATTTAAACAAAACTAAGAAAATTTTAAAAGGCATTATCAAAGGTTGTGAATTATCAAATTGTAAGTTAGTTGGAGGTGAAACCGCTGAAATGCCAGGAATTTATTCGAAAGATAAATTCGACTTAGCAGGATTTAGTGTTGGTATTGTATCAAAAAGAAAAATTTTAGATAAAAATAATGTCAAGGATGGCAACATAATACTTGCAATACCTTCTAATGGATTACATTCAAATGGCTTTTCGCTAGTCAGAACAATTATTAAAAAAAATAAAATTACTAAAAAATTAAAAAAAGATCTGCTTAAACCTACAAAAATTTACTCTAAAGAAATCTTAAAATTAACTAAAAAAAATTTAATTCACTCTGCTGCTCATATAACAGGAGGTGGAATAGTAGAAAATATAATGAGATCAATTCCAAATAATCTTAATTTAAATTTAGATTTATCCAAAATTAAAATTTTAGAAATTTTTAAATGGTTAAAAAAAAATAATATTTCTGATAAAGAAATGATAAACACATTTAATTGTGGTGTAGGGTTTTGTGTAATTGTTTCAAAAAAAAATATACCTAAGGTTAAAAAAGTGTTTAATAAGAATTGTAAACCTTATGAGATAGGTTTTATATCAAAAGGCGGAAAAAGAATAAATTTAATAAATTCTTTAGAATGGTAAAAAAGAGAACTTGTGTTTTTATTTCAGGAAAAGGAACAAATCTCAAAAATTTAATTAGTTATTCAAGGGACAAAAGCTTTCCAATTAAAATAAGTTTAATAATTTGTAATAATAATAAAGCTGAGGGAATAAAATATGCTAAATGGCACAACATTCCTTTAATATTAGTAAATACGAAAAATAAAAATAGCGATAATAAAATTCTACTACAACTTAAAAATTATAGGATATCTTTCATTTGTTTAGCAGGTTATATGAAAATAATTTCAAATAAAATAATTAAAGAATTTAGAGATAAAATTATTAATATTCATCCATCTCTACTCCCTAAATTTAAAGGTTTAAATACATTTAGTAGAGTGCTTAAAAATAAAGAAATTAAATCTGGTTGCACAGTTCACTACGTAAATGATAAACTAGATACTGGCCATATAATAAAGAGTAAAAAATTTTTTCTTATACCTAGTGATAATGAAACTACCTTAAAACATAAAACTCAAAACTTAGAGTATAAAGCTTTTCCACAAGCAATTATAAGTATTTTTAGACATCGTTAATTTTTAAAAAAGAAATCTATTTCTTTTTTAGCGTTATCAATAGAATCAGATCCATGAACGGAGTTTTTATCAATAGAAATTCCATATAATTTTCTTATAGTATTTTCTTCTGCATCTTTTGGATTTGTTGCTCCCATTATTTTTCTGTTAACTTTTACGGCATCCTCTCCCTCTAAAATCATTACCATTATAGGGCCTGAAGAAAGGTATGCGCATAAGTCGTTATAAAAAGGTTTTGATTGATGAACTTTATAAAATTCTGCTGCTTCGTCTTTAGTTATATGAATTTTTTTAGAAACTTTGATATTTAATCTATTTTTTAAAAAAATATCTTTAATTTTTTCGATTAAATTTCTTTCAACAGCATCAGGTTTTATAATTGATAAAGTTTGTTCAATGTTATTCATAATCATCCTCAACTAATTTATTAAGCAATCTTACTCCAAATCCGGTAGCGCCTCCAGAATTTAATGATCCACCGTATTTTGAAAAAGCCATACCAGCAATATCAAGATGAGCCCAAGGAGTCTTGTTAATTATAAATCTTTGTAAAAATTGTGCTGCAGTTGTAGATCCTGCTCCACCAACATAATTTATATTTTGCATATCTGCATTTTTTGAATTTATAAGTTTGTCGTAATTTTTATGAAGTGGCATTCTCCATAATTTTTCTTCTACTTTCTCACCTGCTTTTATAATTTGTTTAGATAAATTATCGTTATTAGAAAACAGGCCAGCATATTCAGATCCTAAACATACAATAATTGCTCCTGTTAACGTGGCTAAATCAACTATAAATTTTGGTTTAAATTTTTTTTCAGTGTAAGTTAATGCATCTGCTAACACTAATCGACCTTCTGCATCAGTGTTTAATATTTCTATAGTTTTACCGCTATATGATTTTACAATATCTCCAGGTCGTTGAGCTGTTCCGCTAACCATATTTTCAACTAACCCTACTACACCAACTGCATTAACTTTTGCTTTTCTTAATGCTAAAGTTTTCATTAAACCTACCACAGCAGCTGAGCCAGCCATATCGTATGTCATGTCCTCCATAAATTTTGCAGGTTTTAATGAATATCCTCCGGTGTCGAATGTCACTCCCTTCCCAACAAAAGCTAATGGTTTTGAATTGTTTTTTAGACCATTCCATTCCATTGTTACTAAATAGGATCCTCGTATACTGCCCATGCCTACACCAAGCAAGGAGTACATGCCAAGTTTCTTTAATTTTTTTTCATCAAAAATATTTATTTTTAAACCGTCTTTTTTTAATTGATTTATTCTTTTTGCGTATTCATCTGGATGTAAAACATTACCTGGTTCTGAAACTAAATCTCTTGCAAAAAATGTTCCTTTTTCTAAAGCTTTATATTTTAATTGTGTTTGGAGAGAAGGTAAACTTTTTCTTCCAATAACGTTAATACTAATAATATTTATTTTTTTTTTTGTTTTATATTTTGTAAATTCATAAGACTTTAATTTTAATCCGTGAAGAAAAAGTCCTAAAAAATTTTTGTCTTTTTGAGAAATGCTATCAGAAATAAAATTATATTCATATTTTTTGTTTTTTTTCAAATGTAAAAAAAAATCTGCACCTAAATTTTCACATTCAAAGTTTTTAATATTTGTTTTGATAGGAATTAAAATAATATTTTTTTTAGAATTAATTGCAAAGTCAAAAAATTTTTTTTTTGTATCAATCGTTTTTATTAAGTCGCTTATAAAATTATATTCGGAGCTAGATAAAAGAGTTTTTAAATTTGTTAAATTAAATTTTTCATTACAAAATAAAACTAGATTTCTGCTGTTTTTGAGATTTATTTTTTTGGAATAGCTAATTTTTAAAGTCATTTTGAATTGTAATTTTATTAGAATGTTTATATATGTCGAAAAGTACAAGTTTTCAATGTAAAATTAGACACATCTAAACCAGTAGTTGAAATTTTATATTGGTTAGATTATCTTAGAAACTTATTCCTATGCTTCAAAATAAAATTTATCAAAATTACGTAATTGAAATTTTAAAAACCTTTTTCACTATTGTTTTGGGGCTTTCTTTGCTTGCTCTTACAGTAAGAGCGGTAAATTTTTTAGAGCTTATAGTTAATAATGGATACCCAGTTCTTACTTATTTTCAATACTCCTTTTTAAACCTTTTTGGGATAATTCCTAAATTTATTCCATTAGCATTTTTTGTTTCAATTATAATTTTTATTTTAAAGCATAACAGTAACAGTGAATTTATAATTCTATGGTCATCTGGAGTAAACAAGACCAGATTAGTAAATTTACTATTTTTGTCATCTTTTTTAGTGTTAGTTTTCTACTTATTTTTATCTGCTATTTTATCTCCTTACGCATTGAATAAATCAAGAAATTTGTTAAGTCAGGACCAGTATAATTCATTTTTACCTACAATCAGATCACAACAATTTAGCGACTCTTTTAAAGGTTTTACTTTTTTAGTTGATAAAAAAATTGACAACGAATTAAAAAATATTTTTTTACACGACACAGGCAATAACCTAAAAAAATTTTCTTCCGATTTTTCTGGAGTTAATAGCACAACAATAATTGCAGAAAAAGGAGTTGTTAAAAATAGAAATTTTTTTTTGATAAATGGTCAGATTATTTCAACAAAAAAAAATGATGTTGAAATAGTTAATTTTGAACAGCTTAATATTAATTTAAATAACTTGTCAGCAAGTACAATAAAACAACCTAAGATACAGGAAACATCAACTTTAAAATTGTTAAGTTGTTTTAGTTCAAAATTTGAAAATTCAAAAATTTGCGATAATGAGATGAATAAAGAGATCGTTCCAAACTTAATAAGAAGGCTTATTTTACCTTTTTATATACCAGTTATATCTATACTTTGTTCATTTTTATTACTAAAAACAAATTTATTAATATTTGATAAATTAAAAATTTATACATCTAGTTTTTTGCTACTTGTATTCACAGAACTTTTAATAAGATACACTGGAATAAATTTTCAATTAAGGATTTCTTATATCTTACTACCTTTTATTCTTATGTTGATATTTTATTCAATAATTAATTTTAAATTAAAAACAAACGTAAAAAAATATGAATAAAATAATTTTAAATTATATGTTATCCAATTTCTTTAAATATTTTTTTATCGTAATTTTAATAATATATACTTTTGGAGTAATTCTAAATTTATTTGAAGAAATTGAATTTTTTAAAAAAGTTGATGTAAATTTTTTATTACCTTTGGCGTTAACCTTCATATTTGTGCCAAGTACTATATTAAATTTATTACCATTCATTATATTTATTTCATGCATGATCTATTTAATAAGAATACGAAATAATAAAGATTTTTTAATTTTAAAAATTAATGGTTTCTCATCATTAAAAATATTTCTAATTCTTGCTTTCACTTCATTCATTTTAGGCTGGATAGTTTTATTAACAATAAATCCAGCAACTTCATCAATGCTTAAATTTTATGAAAAAACTAAATCACAATATGCAAAAGATATAGAGCACCTAATCTCCTTTAATAAAAACGGTTTATGGATTAAAGAAAAAATTAATGATGGTGAAAGAATTATTTCAGCGACTAAGCCTGATGGAAAATTGTTAATAGATGTTGAAATTTTTGAATTTGACAAAAATTATACTTTATCAAAAAAAATTGCTAGTCAATCAGCTAATATTCAGAATAATGAATGGATATTGAAAGATGTAGAATTTTTTCAAAGTGAAAATTCAATTTTAGTTAAAAAAAAATATGATGAATATATTGTTAGGTCTGATTTTAATTTTGAAAAAATAAATAATCTATTTAATGATGCAAATACACTTTCATTTATAGATTTGATTTTTAATTATAATAAATTAATAAATAAAGGTTATAATAGAAATTTTTTAATAGAAAGTCTGCACACAATGCTTGTTTTTCCCTTTTTTTTATTTTTAATGACTGGGATAGCTTCTATTTTAACAATGCATACATTAAAAAGATCAGAAAATTTCAAGTTTATAATCGTAGGATTATTAACATGTGTATTTGTTTATTATTTAAAAGATTTATCAATAGCTTTGGGTAAAACAGGAAGATTGCCAGTTATTTTATCAATATGGTCACCTGTGATAGCACTAAGTTTTTTCACTTTCATAGGAATTGTACAAATTAATGAAAAATAACTTTTTAATTATTATTTTTTTATCTTTATTAAATACACATCTTTATTCTGAAAACTTATCTATAGAAGCAAAAAACATTACTTTGGATAAAAACAACAAAACTACAATATTTAAAGATAACGTAAGTGTACAAGCACTAGATAAAAAAATATCTAGTGAATTTGCTAGTTATGATAAAGAAATTCAAAAAATAATTTTAAAAGATAATGTAATAGCTCAAGATAATTTTAATAACTTGGTAAAAGCTGAACATGCTGAATATGATAATAAAAATAGTTTCTTTAAAACTATAGGCCCCACTATCTTTATATCTTCTGAAAAATATACATTAGAAGGTAAAAATATAAACTTTGATAATAAAAACAAATTAATAAATTCTGATCAAGCAGCAATTTTAACAGATGAAAATGGTAATAGAATATATTTGGAAAACTTTGAGTATAGCATCGATGAAAATATTTTTAAATCAATAGGATTAATAAAAATTGAGGATAAATTAAATAATTCGTATGAATTTTCACAAATATACATTGATACAAAAAAAAAGGAGGTTTTAGGCACTGACATCAAAGCAATTCTGATGAGTGATGATTTTAAAGTAAACATTAAAAATGATCCACGAGTTTTTGCAAATACAATGAAATTGAATAAAACAGGAAGCACCTTTAATAAAAGTGTTTTCACTTTATGTGAATTAAAAGAAGGTCAAAAATGCCCTCCTTGGACTTTGCAAGCTAGTAAAATGAGTCATGATAACATTAGTAAAACCATTTACTATGAAAATGCAGTAATTAAAGTTTATGATATTCCAATTTTTTACTTACCATTTTTATCTCACCCGGACCCATCTGTAAAGAGAAGGTCTGGTTTTTTAACTCCTTCTTTTTCAGATACAAAAAATCTAGGTGCTGGAATAACCGTACCCTATTTTTGGGCAATTAATGACGACAAAAATTTTACAATCAAGAGTCGATTGTTCATTGATGAGCACCCACTTTTCCATGGAGAGTATCATCAAGCTTTTCAAAATTCTAATTTTATAACTGACTTTGGTTATACTGAAGGATACAAAAAATCATCTGCTAAAAAAGCAACAGGTAGTAAAACACATTTTTTTTCTAAATTTACTAAAAATTTCATAGGTGAAAACAATTCTAAAAATTCCTTTGATATAAATATACAAAATGTTTCTAATAAAAAATATTTGAAATTATATAAAATTAAATCAAATTTAGTGGATTATAACAAAAATAATTTAGAAAATACTTTAAATTTTAATCACTCAAAAGATGATTTATTTATAGGTTTAAATACAAGTATTTATCAAACCTTAAATGATAGTTATAACGACAAATATGAGTATATTTTTCCTGAAATTATTTTAGATAAAAATTTGATGAGTAGCAACATTTTCGGTAACTTGGATTTACAATCAAATTACAAAGCGCATAATTATGATACTAATAAATTAACAAATTTTCTTGTCAATGACCTTAATTGGGAGTCTAATGATTTCATCTTAAATTCTAAAATTAAAAATAAATTTATTGGAAAAATAAAGAATATTAATTATGAAGCGAAAAATATTGATATTTATAAAGAAGATACTACTAATGAACTATTTGGTGCGATAGGTTTACATTCAGAAATTGATTTCTCAAAGAAAGAGGGTGAATTAACCCAGTTACTTACTCCTAAAATCTTGTTGAAACTGTCTCCAGGCAGCATGAGAAAAGAGGAAGATGGTTATATTTTGTCTCCATCCAGAGCTTTTGACATTGATAGATTAAACAATATTAATAATTTTGAAACTGGAAATTCTGCTACCTTAGGTTTTGATTTTAATATTAAAGAAAAAAATATTGATAAATTTAATTTTTCTGTAGCACAAATTATTAATGAAGAGGAAAATAAAAAACATAACTCAAAAACTAGTTTGGATGAAAAGCTCTCAGATTTAGTCGGTGCGTCTAGTTTAAGAATTAACAATAATTTAGAATTAGATTATAATTTTGCAATAGATCAAAATTACAATGAATTTAATTTTAACGATTTTGGTTCAAAACTTAAATTTGGAAACTTAGGTGTTAATTTTAACTACATCGAAGAAAATAACCACATCGGTGATAAAAAATATTTCAAAACTAAAATAGATTTTGATAATCAAGAAAATAGATTAGTTTCTTTCGAAGCAAAAAGAAACTTAATAACAAATTCTGCAGAATTTTATGACTTAAGTTATGAATATGCTAATGACTGTTTAAAAGCTGGGTTAGTATTTAGAAGAGAGTTTTACAATGACTCTGAACTAGAACCTGAAAATTCTTTAATGTTTAATATTACTTTAGTGCCTTTTGGTGAAATAGATACCCCAAAAATAAATAAATGAAAAAAAAAAAAATTTATATATTTTTTGTAATTATCTTATTTTTTCAATTAAATTTATACGCAAAAAAAAGCTTAAATATTATTGCTAAAATAGATAATGAACTAATTACTAGTTACGATGTGAAAAATAAAATCATTACCACCTTAGTTTTATCTAAAAAAGAACTTAATCAAGAAAATATAAATAGTTTAAAAAAAATTGCATTAGAAAATTTGATCATTAATAGATTAAAAAAGATAGAATTAAATAAATATGATATTAAGAGCAATGATCGGCAAATTAATGCTTACCTGAATTCTATAAGTTCTAACGATATACCAAGTTTGGAAAAATCATTTGAGATCAATGGATTAGATTTCAAAGCTTATAAAAATGAATTAGACATAGAGTTTAAATGGAGAAATTTAATTTTCAATAAGTACTCAAATAAAATTAATATAGATCCAGATGATTTAATTCAGCAGCTACCAAAAAAAATTGAGCAACAAGAAAGTTCTATTGAATTTAATTTATCAGAAATTGAAATTCTATCTTCAGATCCAAATCTTGAAAAAGAAATAATTCCTCAAATTCTGGAAGAAATTAAACAAACTGGATTTGAAAATGCTGTATTAAAATTTAGTATAGCTTCCTCATCATCAAATCAAGGAAATCTGGGATGGATTAACTCGAACTCTCTATCAGAAGATTTGTTAAAAATTATTGAAAAACTTAAGGTAGGAGAAATAACAAAACCTATTAAAAAAAATGATAAAATTATTTTTTTTAAATTAATTGATAAAAAAATAATTAGTGCTAGTTCAAAAGATATTGAAAATTTAAAAAAAGAATTAATTGAACAAAAAAAAAATGAATTATTTAGATTATATTCAAGTAGTTTTTTATCGAAATTAAGAAATTCTAAATTAATAGAATATTACTGATGAATAAAAAAAAAATTATATTAGTTTGTGGCGACCCAAATAGTATAAATTCTGAGATAATTTTTAAAAGTTGGAAAAAATTAAATAATTCAATTAAAAAAAAAATATATGTTATCTCAAATAAAGAATTATTGGAAAAACAATTTAAAAAATTAAATTACATAATAGAAATTAAAGATGTCAAAAATATTGAAGAAAAAGTTGAAAGTAATGAATTAAAAATAATTAATGTTGATCTTAAGTTTAAAGACCCTTTTAATGTAAACAAAAGAAATGCTTCAACTTATGTAAAAAAATGTCTTGGTATTGGACATAAACTGGCATTGGAAAAAAATATTTTAGGATTAATCAACTGTGCAATTGATAAAAGACTTTTAAGAAAAAACTTGGGTGTAACGGAATTTTTAGCAAATAAATGTAAGATCACGAATAATAGCGAGGTAATGATGATAAGAAACAATAAGCTATCTGTTTGCCCCATAACTACGCATATCAATCTTAAAAATGTCCCTACTTACATAAACTCAAAAAAAATAATTATTAAAATTAATACTGTTCAAAAATGGTTTTTAAAATTATTTAAAAAAAAACCTAAAATTGGTGTTTTAGGGCTTAATCCACATAACGCTGAATTAGATGTTAATTCGGAGGAAGTAAAAGAGATAACTCCAGCGATAAAAAGGCTTAAAAAAAAAGGTTTTAAAATTAAAGGACCTCTAGTACCAGATACAACTTTTGTAAAAAACTATAAAAAATTTGATGTGATAATTGGCATGTATCACGATCAAGTACTTACTCCTTTTAAATCTTTATTTAAATTTGACAGAGTGAATTTAACTTTAGGACTTAAATATTTAAGGTTATCGCCTGATCATGGTGTAGCAAAAGATATCATAAAAAAAAATAGAGCTAACCCCTCTAGTTTAATTGATTGCATTAAATTCCTTAATAATTTTGGATAATGAAAAAAGCTAAAAAATCTTTAGGACAAAATTTTTTAATAGACAAAAATATTATCAATAAAATTATAAATATTACGCAAATTAAGGACAAACATATTCTAGAAATTGGTCCAGGTCGTGGTGCCTTAACTGAAGAAATTTTAAAAAAAAAACCTAAATCATTAATAATAATTGAAAAAGATAATGATTTAGCAGATTTTTTAAAAAAAAAATATTTAACAAATAAAGTTATAGAAGTTTACAATGATGATGTGCTTAAAATTAATTTAGAAAAAATTGTAAAAAAAAATACAATAGTTTTTGGAAATTTACCTTTTAATATATCATCTCAAATTTTAATTAAAATGATCAAGTTTAAAAAATGGCCTACTAATTATTCTAATTTGATTTTTATGTTCCAAAAAGAACTTGGTGAAAAAATTATTGCACCTTTTAAATCATTAAATTATGGCAGATTATCGATTATAACAAGTTTAAAACTCAATATAATTAATACTTTTATAATTTCCCCAAATTGTTTTAAACCTAAACCAAAAGTAAAATCAATTATCATTCAATTTAAACCTAAGAAAAAATTTGAAAAATGCGATATTATAAAACTCGAGAGTATCACAAATTTATTTTTTTCAAGAAAGAGAAAAATGATTAACAAAACTATAAATAAGATTCTTAATAAGAAACAAATTTCTATGCTTAAAGATTTAGATTTGACTAAAAGACCTTCGGAAATTCCACCTAAAATCTATTTTAAAATTACCTCAATGGTTAATTAAAGGATTTTCTTTATTTAATTTTATAATCTGTTCTATCTGCTTAAAACACACTTCGAGATTTTTGTTAATAACTATATAATCGTAATCTTTCCAATGTTTTACATCCTCGTCAAAAGCTTTAAATCTATACTCTACTTCCTTTGGTGAATTTTGATTTCTTTTAGTAAGTCTTTTTTTTAATTCTTCTTTGCTGTCAGTAATCAAATATATTTTTAGTAAATTTAAATTTTTATGCTCTGAAAGTTGTTTAGTCCCCTGCCAATCTATATCAAATAAAATATCATTTTTTTTGATATTTTTATCTACATTTGTTTTTAGTGTGCCATAGTAATTATCAAAAATTTTTGCGTATTCATAAAATTTTTTTTCCTTAATTAATTTTTCAAAACTTTCTTGATTTACAAAAAAGTAATCTACACCGTCCACTTCGTTAGATCTAGCAGCTCTTGTTGTGTGAGAAACAGAGAGTTTGAAAGAGCTGTATTTTTGTTGTATTTTTTTTGTAAGAGTGGTTTTACCCACTCCAGAGGGTGAGGATAAAATAACCAAAACATTTTGATTATCTTTTACCATTTAAAATTTATAATCTTTAACTACTTTTGCTCACTATAAATTTGATTGCGTCACCGACTGTTAGAATTTTTTCGGCTTCACTGTCAGATATCTCTGATCCAAATTCCTCTTCAAAAGCCATTACTAATTCAACTGTATCTAAACTATCAGCTCCAAGATCATCTATAAAACTTGCTTCTTCAGTCACTTTTTCCTCCTCGACACCTAAATGATCAGCAACTATTTTTTTCACCTTATTTTTTACATCCTCTGACATGAAATCCTTTCGTAATTGTTTAATTTCTTATTAGATTATTAATTAGAATTGTCAAGACATATACATTCCACCATTAACATGTATGGTTTCACCATTAATGTATTTAGCCAAGTCAGAAGCTAAAAAGGCTACACAGTTTGATACATCTTCACCTGTTCCCAAGACTCCAGAAGGAATTTTGCTAATTAAATTTTTTTTAAATTCTTCATTAATTTTGTCAGTCATCTCTGTTTTTATAAATCCCGGAGAAACACAATTAATATTAATATTTTTTCTAGCATATTCTATTGCTAAACTTTTTGAGAAACCAATAATTCCAGCTTTAGATGCAGAATAATTTGACTGTCCTAAATTTCCGGTATGACCAACAATTGATGTAATATTAATTATTTTACCATTTTTATTTTTGAGCATTTTTTTTATTGCATATTTACACATCAAAAATGTAGACGTTAAATTAATGTCTAAAACCTTTTTCCAATTTTCATCTGATAGCCTAATAGACAGGTTATCCAAAGTTATTCCTGCATTATTAATTAATATATCTAGTCCATTAACTTCATTATAAATTTTTTCTATAAAGCTTTCAATTTTTCCATGCTCATCGAGTTTAAACTTTTCTATATGAATTTTCGGATATTTATTTTTTAGTTCTTTTAATTTTTCTTCTCTAGTCCCTGTAGCAACTATTGTTCCTCCTAATTCATAAAACTTCTCAACTAAACAGTTTCCTATTCCACCTGTGGCGCCTGTAATTAATATTTTTTTATCTTTAAAGTTCATCTTTTAATTTTTTAATATCATCAATTGAATTTATTGAAAAGCAATTAACATTTTTTTGGGTTCTTTTCACCATTCCAGTTAATGCTTTACCTGGGCCTATCTCAATAAAATTTTCTACTCCTTCCGCTGACATTTTAATAATACTTTCACGCCATCTTACAGTGGATGAAATTTGCTCGATCAAAAATTTTTTAATTTTTTCTGGATCATCTTCTGGCATAGCGTTAACATTATTCACAATTTTAAATGATGGCTTTTTAAAAATAGTTTTATTAATTTTTTCTTCCATTATTTTAGCTGCTTTACTCATTAATGAACAATGAAATGGTGCGCTTACTTTTAAAGGAATAGATTTTATTTTTAACTCTTTTAAATAATCTTGAACATTTTCAACTTTTTCTTTATGGCCACTTAAAATTACTTGTCCATCAGCATTATCATTTGCAATTTCACATACACCTTTTTCTTGATCATTGGACTTTAATACATCTTTTATATCTTTAATTTTCATACCAAGAACAGCAATCATGCTTCCTTTACCAATTGGAACAGATTCTTGCATTGCTTTTCCTCTTTCATGTAATAAAAATAATGCATCTTCAAAATTCAAAGATTCGCTGCAAACCAAAGCGCTGTATTCCCCTAATGAATGACCTGCAAAAAATTTAGTTTTATTAAAGTCATAATTAAATTCCTCTTTCATAACTTTAAAAATTGAATAACTTACTGTTAATATGGATGGTTGAGTATTTTTTGTTAGCTGTAATTCTTTTTCTGGACCTTCAAGAATTAGTTTTGATAAAGGAAAATTTAATTTTTCATCAGCTGTTTTAAATATATTTTTAACTAGTTGAAAATTTGAATAAAATTCATAACCCATTCCAACAATTTGAGATCCTTGTCCTGGGAATAATAATGCGTTCATTTTTAAAGTTATATTAACTATAATTAGTGTTGCTATAATTGTTTTTTATAGTATAAAACGAATTTTACAAACAAATAAAAATAAACGTTTATATAAAAAATGGCCTTTTACGAAAATACTATTGTTGCAAAGCAGGATTTAGCTGAAAAAGATTTAGAGTCCCTTAAAAATAAATATAACGAATTAATAAATAACACTTTTGGAAAAGTTGTTAAAATCGAAGAATGGGGTCTACTCAAACTAAAAAACAAAATTAAAAAAAACAATAAAGGATTTTATATACATTATAAATTTGAAGGTAATAATAAAACTTTAAATGAGATCGAAAAAAAAATAAAAATTGATCCAATAATTTTAAGACATCTAACTGTTAAATATAAAAAATTAGATCTTAAAAATGAATTTTTTAATAATAATGAAAAGAAAAAATAAAAAATTCACTAATAGAAACTCAAATTCACTTAATAAACTAAGTTTATTTCATAAGGCGGATAATAAATTTTCAAAAAAATGTCCACTCTCAGTTAAAAATGCTCCTATTGTTGATTATAAAAATATAAATTTACTAAAAAAATACATTACAGATAATGGTAAAATTATATCTTCAAAAATTACATCTGTTTCGTATGGAAAACAAAAAAAACTTACCAAAGAAATTAAAAAAGCAAAAATACTAGGTTTATTATAAATGGAAATAATTTTACTTGAAAATATTCTAAATTTAGGAAACATTGGTGACAAAGTAACTGTCAAAAATGGTTATGGGAGAAATTTTTTATTAAAACAAGGTAAAGCTCTAAGATTTAGCAAGTCTAATTTAGATTTAGTTAATAAAAAAAAAGATGAACTAAATAAGAAAAATACAGAGATTAAAAATAAATTTAAAGACATTGCAAAAATTATTAATAATAAAACTTTCACCTTTCATAAAGAAAGTAAAGAAAACGGCGAATTATACGGATCTTTAAAACCAAAAGAGATTATTAATATGATTAATGAAAATACTAATGCTGGTGTGAATCCGTCACAAATTATTTTAAAAGATGATTTAAATAAAATTGGTTTATTCAAAGCCGAGATAAACTTCCACTCAGAAGTAAAAGCAAATATTTCAATTAAAATAGATAAAGTTCAATCAAAATAACTTTTCCACAGTCTTTAGAAAAAAGTGCGTAACTTTTCTCTTTATCGATTGTTAATTTTTAATGATAATGATCTTTAGATGGAAGAAGTAAAGTCAATTAAAAAAATTGAAAATAAACAACCTTCAAATCTTGAGGCTGAACAGGCTCTATTAGGTTCAATATTAGTTAATAATGATATCTTGGATGAAATTTCTACAATAATAACTTCAAACATATTTTACGATCCCGCGCATATCAAGATTTATGAAGTAATAGAAAATTTAAACAGTAAAGGAATGATAGCTAACCCGATAACTTTAAAAAATTTCTTTGAAAAAGATAATATGCTCGATGATGTTGGTGGCACTGAATATTTAGTTAAACTAACAAGATTTTCAGGATCAACTAAACAAGCTATTGACTATGCTAAAATAATTCATGAAATGTATCTTAGAAGAGAATTAGTGCAAGTTTCTGACAAATTGTCTAGTGACACATTGAATGCAAATCATAACGAACAAAATGCAGAAAATATAATTGAAAATACAGAAAAATCACTTTACGATTTAGCTGAAAGAGGAAGTTTTTCACAATCTTACTTAAAATTTAATAAAGCTTTAGACCAAACAATTCAAATGGCCACTTTAGCGATGCAAAATGATCAGGGGATTGTTGGAGTTCCTACTGGTTTAACAGATCTCGATGAAAAATTAGGAGGTTTGCATAAGTCAGATTTAATTATCTTAGCAGGAAGGCCGTCTATGGGAAAAACTGCTTTAGCAACCAATATAGCTTTTAACGCAGCTCAACATTTTTCAAATATTCAAAACAAGTCCTCTGTTGCCTTTTTTTCTCTTGAAATGTCCTCAGAACAATTATCAACGAGAATTCTATCTGAACAAGCAAGAATAAAATCTGATGATATAAGAAGAGGTAAAGTTACAGAAGAAGAAATTAATAGATATATTGAAACCTCAAGAAATATTTATAATTTACCTTTATTTATCGATGAAACCCCAGCAATAACAATTGCAGCTTTGTGTAATAGAGCAAGAAGAATTAAGAGATTACATGATGTGGGATTAATTGTAGTTGATTATATTCAGTTGATGAGATCTAGCTCAAGTAAAAATGAAGGTAGGGTTCAAGAAATATCCGAGATTACTCAAGGATTAAAAGCTTTAGCTAAAGAATTATCAGTTCCAGTGCTGGCTCTTTCTCAACTTTCAAGAGCAGTTGAACAAAGAGATGACAAACTTCCTCAATTAGCGGATCTAAGAGAGTCAGGTTCTATAGAGCAAGATGCAGACGTAGTGATGTTTGTATATAGAGAGGCATATTATTTAGAGAGAAAACAGCCAAAACTGGGTTCAATAGAGCACGCTGAATGGCAGTCAAAAATGAATGATGTTAATGGTTTAGCTGATATAATTTTAGGCAAACAAAGGCATGGACCTACTGGTACCATCAAAGTTG
>MDTB01123002.1_pt1 | contig 27913 bp, 27 predicted proteins | sample 811161 | NCBI WGS metagenome assembly MDTB01 (sample SAMN05326650, study PRJNA326480) | marine metagenome | isolation source: seawater | place: Mediterranean Sea | collected 2009
TCTAATTTTAAGTTGTATGTTTGTCAATTCATTAACCTAACTAATACTATATCAGGCTTTGAACTCAATACAAATTAGGTATACCTCATTACTATGTTTTTTAGACGCGGATGGTTTAAATACATTAATTTTACTAAAGTTATTATTTAACATTTGCATAGCATCCTCAAAATTGATTCCCAAAAAATACTTCATTATCAGCGTTCCTCTAGGTTTAAGCTTGAGTCTACAAAAACTCAATATATCATTAGCTATCTCGATGAAATTACTCTGATCTACATCGCTTATACCTGTTATATTGGGGGCAATATCAGATATTACAAGGTCTAATGATGAATTATATTTTTCGAACAATTTATGCACTTGCTCTTTGTCTCTTATATCACATTTCGCAATAACAATATCTTTTATTGGCTCGACCTCTAATAAATCAATGCCGATTAAAAAATTAATATTCTCATGCCCTTTAAGAACTTGTAGCCAGGACCCTGGAGCACATCCCAAATCAGCTACAGACTTAACTTTGCCTAAAATATTAAATTTTTCGTTAATCTCATGAAGTTTATATGCTGCACGAGATCTATATAAATCTCTTTTAGATTTTTTGACATAAACATCTTTTGCATGACTTTTAACCCAATTTGTTGTTTTTTTATTTCTAGACATTAGTGCTACATTATATCATTGAATTCATTTATTTTGATTGATATGATGACGTATGACTCAAATTACGCTACAAGGAAATAAGATTAATACAAATGGGGATGTTCCAAAAGTAGGGACTCAAGCCCCTGACTTTATTCTAGTTGACTCTGAATTAAATAATGTCACTCTTTCAAACTACACAGATAAGAATAAAATTTTACATATAATACCAAGCCTAGATACACCTGTTTGTCAAAAATCAACTAAGATTTTTAATGAGAAAATCGCATCTATACCTGATACAGTAATTTTAGCAGTCTCAGCAGATCTTCCTTTCGCTATGAAAAGATTTTGTACAGATGAAAATATAGATGTTGTAAAGCCACTCTCCATGATGCGCTCTAGAAATTTTGCAAAAGACTATGGAGTACTAATTATTGATGGACCCCTCTCTGGAATAACTGCAAGAGCTGTTATTGTAATCGATAAAAATAATAAAATTATTCATTCGGAATTAGTCCAAGAAATAGCAAATGAACCAAACTATGATTCAGCACTAAAAACTATTTCATAAGAATGGACTTTACCAAAAAAGTTTTAATTTCGATGCTGGCGGGCATTGTCTTTGGTACAATCCTAAATCTGTTCTTTTTACCTAATCTGTTTATTGAATCATTTGTTATCAACACTATACTTGTAACAATTTCATCATTATTTTTAATTTTATTAAAAATGATTGTTCTTCCTCTGATATTTGTTTCTATTATATCAGGCATTGTATCTATAAATGACGTTGGAACTCTTGGTAGGCTTGGAGTTAAAACCTTATCTTTATATATCATGACAACAGTTATCGCTATAACTGTTGCTTTGCTTGCATCTAGTTTAGTAAGTTATGACCCTATAGATACTGCCGTAAATATTGCATTGCCGGATACAGATATTGCTAGCGAATCTCAAAGAAATATACTTCTAAGTATTTTCCCAGAAAATTTTTTTGCTGCTCTTGTTGATGGAAATGTTATACAAGTTCTTGTTTTCGCAATTTTTATTGGAACAGCAGCCTCATATGTAAAAGATCAAGTGTCAGAATTCATTAAAATCATTGAAAATTTAAATAAGATATTCAACCAAATGGTAATGTTTATTATAAGTTTTACTCCTTTTGCTGTATTTGCTCTTCTTGCAAAAACTTTTGCTTTACAAGGTATAGATGTCCTTATTCCTTTGATTAAATATTTCCTTACAGTTGTAATTGTTTTGCTTATACATTTTATATTTACTTATTCCCTAATATTAAAATTATTTTCTAATCTATCTATTAAAAATTTTTATAGTAAATTAAAAGAATTAATCATATTTACATTTAGTACTTCTAGTAGCAATGCTTCAATACCGTATACAATGAAAATTGTAGAAAATAAATATGGTGTCAAAAAGTCGTTTGCGTCTTTTTCCATTCCGCTAGGAGCAACAATTAACATGGATGGTACAGCTATTATGCAGGGTTGTGCTGCATTTTTCTTAGCTTCATATTATGGCATAGACTTAGTGTTCATGGATTTTTTAACAATAATTGTTACCGCAACTGTAGCATCTATAGGAACCGCAGGCATTCCTAGTGCAGGCATAATTATGCTATCCCTTATATTAACTCAAGTTGGAATCCCTCTTGAGGGTATTACGCTTCTTTTAGGTGTTGATAGGCTGTTAGATATGATGAGAACTAGTATTAATGTATCCGGTGATACATGCATCACATGTATAGTTGCAAGCAGCGAAAAATTATTGGATTTAAAAAAATATAATAATTCGAATAATTAATTCAACGTATTATGAAGCGTCTGAATATCTGTCGCATTAAAATTATCAATAAATAAAATTGCTTTACAAAAGGCTTTTGCACCAGAAATTGTGGTGGTTAAACATACATTGTTATTGTTTGCTTCTTTTCTGATAGAAAAAGAGTCTTTAATTGACCTGGCGCCTTCAGTTGTATTTATTATTAAGTGCACTTCAGAATTTTTAATCATATCGACAACATGAGGCTGTCCTTCTTTAACTTTATTAACTCTTTCGCAAGTTATATTATTTTTCTGTAGAAATATTTGTGTACCTCGAGTTGCAAATAACTTAAAACCTATTTCTTTTAAATCTTTTGCAATATCACAAATAGCTTCTTTATCTTTATCTCTAACGCTTAAAAATACATTTCCAGTTTTTGGGAGAATTACTCCTGCTGCTCTTTGAGCTTTAAAGTATGCCTCTCCAAAACTATTTCCAATACCCATAACTTCTCCTGTAGATTTCATCTCTGGCCCCAACAAGACATCTACTTCTGGAAACTTTGAAAATGGAAGTACTGCTTCTTTCACAGAGAAATACTTAGGTATAATTTCTCTATTAACACCAAGTTCATTTAGTGATTTACCAGCCATGACTAATGCTCCAATCTTAGCTAGCTGTTGTCCAATTGCCTTAGACACAAATGGTGTCGTTCGAGAAGCTCTTGGATTAACTTCCAGTAAAAATATTTCATTGTCCTTAATGGCAAACTGAGCATTCATTAAGCCAACTACATTTAATTCTAAAGCTAGAAGAGTTACTTGTTCTCTTAATGTTTGAATCATATTGTCTGGTAATGTATATGGTGGTATGGAGCATCCTGAGTCACCAGAATGTATTCCAGCTTCCTCAATATGTTCCATAATTGCTCCAATAAATACAGTTTTTCCATCAGAAACTAAATCAATATCTACCTCTATTGCATCATTTAAAAATCTGTCTAAAAGGACGGGGGAATCATTAGAAACAGAAACAGCTTCATCCATATATTTTTTAAGATCTTGATCATTAGTTACTATTTCCATTCCTCTTCCACCCAAGACATATGATGGTCTAACTACAAGTGGGTAGCCTATTTTTTCAGCTGAACTAATTGCTTGCTGTGCATTTGTTGCAGTGGAATTTTTAGGCTGTTTTAGTTTTAACTTTTCAACTAATTGTTTAAATTTCTCTCGATCTTCAGCAGTATCTATTGCTTCTGGAGATGTTCCAATAATGCTCACATTATTATCTTTTAGTTGATTAGCTAATTTTAACGGTGTTTGTCCACCATATTGTACAATTACTCCATGAGGTTTTTCAAGATCAATGATGGACATAACATCTTCAAAAGTAAGTGGCTCAAAGTACAGTCTATCTGATATATCAAAGTCAGTTGATACAGTTTCGGGGTTACAATTCACCATAATTGTTTCAAAACCCTCTTTCTTCAAAGCTAAAGATGCATGAACGCAACAATAATCAAACTCAATACCTTGACCTATTCTATTTGGTCCACCACCTAATATAATAATTTTTTTGTTATCTGTTGGTTTTGATTCACATTCATCATCATAACTTGAGTACATATATGCAGTCATTGCCTCAAATTCAGCAGCACATGTATCAACCCTTTTGTAAGATGGGATAATATTTTTTTTAATTCTAAAGTCTCTAATGTCTTCTTCAGAACAATTAACATGCCTTGCAATGAATTTATCAGCAAAGCCCTTCTTCTTTAAAGCCAATAGATTCATTTCATTTAAATCACTTATTTTCATTCTTCTCATAAGCGATTCTTCTTTAAGAAGATCTTCTATTTGAGATAAAAACCACTGATCTATTTTTGTTAAATTATATATTTCATCAATAGAAAATTTTTGTCTGAAAGCTTCTCCAATAAATAATATTCTTTCTGGACTAGGAGCACGAAGTTGATTTTTTATAAAATCACGATTTTCGTTATCTGATACTTGCATTTCTTTCAAACCATCAATTCCTATCTCTAAACCACGTAGTGCTTTTTGAAATGACTCTTGAAAATTTCTCCCAATTGCCATTACTTCTCCAACTGATTTCATCTGCGTTGTCAATTTATCATCTGCTTCTTTGAATTTTTCAAATGCAAATCTCGGTATTTTGGTAACAACATAATCAATGCTGGGTTCAAAAGATGCAGGAATTATATTACCTGTTATTTCATTACTTAGTTCATCCAAGGTATATCCAATAGCTAACTTTGCTGCTATTTTAGCTATAGGAAATCCTGTTGCTTTTGATGCAAGCGCAGATGATCTTGAAACACGAGGATTCATCTCTATTACAAGAATCCTTCCATCATGTGGGGATATTGCAAATTGTACATTTGAGCCACCAGTATCAACGCCAATTTTTCTCAAGACCTGAATAGATGCATTTCTTAATTTTTGATATTCCTTATCTGTTAATGTCTGAGCAGGAGCAACTGTAATTGAATCACCCGTATGCACGCCCATAGGATCTATATTTTCAATTGAACATATGATAATACAGTTATCACTTTTGTCCCTCACTACTTCCATTTCAAATTCTTTCCAACCAATAACAGATTCCTCGATTAGTACTTCAGATGTAGGAGATAATTCTAGACCTCTTCTAACGATAGTTTCAAAATCTTGGATATTGTATGCAATACCGCCTCCAGAACCTCCAAGCGTAAAAGAAGGTCTGATTAAAATTGGAAACCCAATTTTTTTTTGATGCTGCAGTGCTTCATTATAATTATGTGCTATGTATGCTATTGGAGTCTCAAGGCCTATATCTATCATAGCATTCTTAAATAATTCTCTATCCTCAGCCATATCGATTGACTCAATGCTGGCACCAATTATTTTAACCTTATATTTTTGTAAAATTTTATGTCTATTCAAATCTAAAGTTGTATTTAACGCTGTCTGTCCACCCATTGTAGGCAGTATCGCATCTGGTTTTTCATTTATGATAATTTTTTCTATGTTTCTCCAATGAATAGGTTCGATATAGACTTTATCGGCCATATCCGGATCTGTCATAATTGTTGCAGGGTTAGAGTTAACCAAAATAACTCTTATGCCTTCTTCTTTTAAAGCTTTGCATGCTTGAACACCTGAATAGTCAAACTCACAAGCTTGTCCGATTACAATTGGTCCAGCACCAATTATTAAAACACTTTTAATAGCCTTATCTTTTGACATTTTTTATCTCTTCCATGTTAATAATGAAGTTTGCAAAAATGTTATTTATGTCTTCTGGTCCTGGGCTTGCTTCAGGATGACCCTGAAATCCAAATGAATATTTGTCTTTAATAGCGAACCCTTGTAATGACTTATCAAAAAGAGATATATGTGTTGTAGATAAAGTCGATGGAAGTGTTTCTTGATCAACCATAAAACCATGATTTTGACTTGTTATAAAAACTTTTTTTGTATCAACATTCATCACCGGATGATTGGCTCCATGATGACCAAATTTCATTTTAGATGTTGTTGCACCTGAAGCTAATGCTAAAAGCTGAAAGCCAAGGCATATCCCAAACATTGGGATTTTTTTATCAAGAAATAATTTTATATTTTTAATAGCATAATCGCATGCTTGTGGATCACCAGGGCCATTAGATAAAAAAATACCATCTGGCTTCATATCCAAAACTTTTTCTGCACTATAATTTGCTGGCACAACTGTCAGCTTGCAACCGAAATCATTTAATATTCTCAATATATTATGTTTAATGCCAAAATCATAAGCAATAACATGAAAGTACTTCTTTAGTTTTGTTGCTTTATTAGAACCATATATGTTCTTTCTTCCTTCGGTCCATTCATATGGTTCATTTGTAGTAACCTTAATGGCAAGATCCATGCCTTTTAACCCATTAAATTTAGCTAAACTTTCTTTAGCTTTTTGTAGATCAATTTTTCCTGACATAATACAACCATTCTGGGATCCATTTTTGCGTAAATTTTTTGTTAATTTTCGTGTGTCAATTCCAGATATGGCAATAATTTTCTGATTTTTTAAAAAATTCCCCAAAGAATCCTGTTTTCTCCAATTATTAGCAAGGATTTCTTTATCTCTAATTATTATCCCTGATACATGTGATTTAGAGGATTCTAAGTCATCAAAATTAATACCTGTATTACCGATATGGGGATTAGTAAAGGTTACGATTTGACTATCATATGATGGGTCAGTGATAATTTCCTGATACCCGGTCATAGAAGTATTGAAAACAACCTCGCCTACTGAAATGCCATTAACGCCAATCGACTGCCCATTGTATGTGCTTCCATCTGCTAGCAGCAATATTGCTTCAGAGTTATTCAAGGTTATTTATATCAAATAAAAAAAAAGATGGCTCAATTTGAGTCATCTTTCGTTGTAATTTTTTAGCATGCATCTAAAACTAAATAATACGATAGACTAGCCTTCGTGTCTAATACTTAATACATATTTATACAATTCTTTTCTATCAACATCAGAGAATAACTTAATTATATTGACTACCTCTTTGGTGCTATATCTTTTTGATAATTCAATAATTTGATTCTTAAATGAATCCAGCTCAAGAGGTTTTTCTTGTTTATGATTAATAATCATAGTTATTTCACCATTAAGTGTCTCCTTTTCCAGCTTTTTCATTATTTCTTCTATTTTATTAAAAAAAATGTCCTCATGAATTTTCGTTAACTCTCTCATGATGCCAATATCTGTGTCTGGACCAAGAATATGTAAAATTTCAGCTAATACAGAATTTAATCTATGTTTGCTTTCAAAAACTACAGCTGGCAGAGAAGCATTTTTGATTTTAATTAACTGAGACTTTCTCTCACTTATTTTTTTAGGTAAAAAACCTAGAAAAATAAAATTATTAATAGGTATCTTAGATATAGATAATGCACATGTTAGAGAGCTAGCTCCAGGGATTGGGATAATTCTATAATCTTCATTAAAGCTTTTAACTAATTCAAAACCTGGATCTGAAATAGATGGTGTCCCTGCATCAGATACTAATGCAAGTACAGAGCCGGCAGATAAATCTCGTAATATACTAGACCTTTTTCTTTTTTCATTATCTTTATTGAACGTTACGATTTTTTTCTTTATGTCATACTCATGTAGTAATTTTGATGTTCTTGCTGAACTTTCAGCCAATATATAGTCGGATTGTTTAAGAACTTCGATAGCTCTAATTGTTATATCATTAAGATTACCTATAGGTGTTGCAACAATATAAAGTATACCCGACATAATTCTAGACATTTATTGTGTTTATTCTTGCTAGGTTATATTGTAGTATAATCAAAGTCCAATAATTAAGTTATGAATACAAAAGAAATAATAAAAAGTAATTTTCTGCAAAACCAGGAAATCAATGCACTCTCACTTGAAAGCATGACAAGCAATATAGAGAAGATGGTTGATAGGCTCTTAATTATGATAGAGCAATCGGGTAAATTAATGTCGTGCGGAAATGGTGGTTCTTCAGGTGATGCTCAACATATCTCATCCGAATTTGTTAATAGATTTGAAATGGAAAGGAAAGAGATGCCGGCAATTTCACTAAACTCAGATACTTCAACTATAACTTCCATTGCAAATGATTATGGCTATAAATACATTTTCTCTAAACAGATTAATGCTATTGGAAGTGATAAAGATATATTAATGGTATTTACTACTAGTGGTAATTCAGAAAATATTATAGAAGCAATCAATTCAGCTAAAGAAAAAAATATAGATATTATATTATTTAGCGGTGGTGATGGTGGAAAGGCAAAAGAATTGTTAGAAAAAGGTGATATTAAAATCATTGTGCCAAGTAAAAGAACGAGTAGGATACAAGAAATGCATCTAATCATAATTCACGCCGTCTGTGAGTGCCTTGAAAAAAATCTCACTATGTAGTTATTACATGTCTTGCTCTGTTTCAGTCAAACTTGCTTGAAATGATTCGCGACTGAAAATTCGCTCTGAGTAGTTATCTATAGTTTGTTTATTTTCAGCCATATCAACACCAAGGGATTTTATTCTCCATAATAGAGGTGCAAGACTACAATCTACTAATCCAAAATCCTCGCTCATAAAAAAACTATCATTTATAAGAGGTATTATTTCAATAAAGTAGGATTTAATTTTATCTACAAAAGAGTCTTCGAGCTTCCCATTCTGATATGCTTTATTGAATTCTGGATACCATTGATGTTCAATCCTATCTAGTGCTAGACGAAATTTAGCTCTAGCAACAGGGTCCACGGGTAGTAAAGGCGGATGTGGGAATCTCTCATCTAAATACTCGATAATTACCCTTGAGTTCTGTAATACAAGCTCTCTATCTACAAGCGTGGGAAAGTCATCATATGGGCTGATAAATTTAATTTCTTCGGATATATTATTTATATCAACCTCATGTAGTTCAGCTGATATCTCTTTTTCTTTAATAACAAGCCTTGTTCGATGACTGTGTAGACTATCTGGTAAAGAAAACAAGAGTATAGCGGATCTTCTATTTGCTAATGATGTCATATTTTATTTTACGTCCTTCCAATACTCGCTTTTTAATAGAAATGCTATAAACGAAAAAAGCAATAGAAAGAGTATAACCCAAAAACCTATTCTATATCGATCTAATTGAGCTGGTTCCGACACATATGTCAAGAAGTTGACAAGATCTGTAATTGATTTTTTATATTCTATATCGCTCATGCTACCATTGATTACATATTCAAAATCAGTCTTTTCATTATTAATAGGCTGCTTGACACCTTCCATCCACCATAATACATGCGGCATATTTACATTAGGGTATAAGGTGTTATTTACTCCATATGGTCTAGATTCATCTTTATAAAATGATATCAAAAATGTATATAGCCATTCTGGTCCACGGGATCTGGCAATTAACGTAAGATCAGGCGGCATAACCCCAAATGCTTCTTTCGAAGAAGTAGGATGAACAGCATTAAGCATTAGAGAGCCAATCTTAGTTTTTTCTCCATTTTTATCTGTGGTAAATATTAAGTTATTTTCAATAGTTTCTTTTGGCAAAGATAGATGATCAACAAATTTTACATATCTTTGATATTTTAAAGTGTGACATCCAAAACAATTGTTTATGTATATTTGAGCGCCACGTTGTAAAGATGCTTTATTATTTAAGTCAATCAATACGGGCTTGAGCGTTGTGCCGTCTGCAGCAAATAGTAAATTTGACGAGATAATAACTATAAAAAAAAATAATTGTTTAATCATGCATGGTGACCCGGTCAGGGATATCTTTAGTTTTTTCATTAGCACTTGTGATATATAAAGCAACAAAAAAACCAAAATATATAAAAGTAAAAAGTCTGCCAAGCCAAGTTAGAACTGGGGTGACAGGATTCATGCCAATATAACCAAGACCGATAAAACTAATTACAAATAAAGCTAATAAAGTTTTGTATGTCGTAGATCTATATCTAAATGATTTAACAGAGCATCTATCTAGCCAAGGCAAGATAAATAACACAAATATCGCTGCCCCCATTGCTAAGACTCCTCCGAGCTTATCTGGAATTGCACGAAGTATTGCGTAGAAAGGAGTAAAATACCATACAGGTACAATATGTTCTGGGGTTTTTAATGGGTCTGCAGGTACAAAATTATCTTTTTCTAAAAAATAACCTCCAAGCTCAGGTATAAAAAACACAACAAACATAAAAATAATTAAAAATACCGATAAACCAAAAATATCCTTAACAGTATAGTATGGATGGAATGGGATTCCGTCTTTAGGGATACCATTTTCATCTTTATTATTTTTTATCTCAATGCCATCTGGGTTGTTAGAGCCTGTTGTATGAAGAGCAGCAAGATGAAGATAAATTAGTGCAAATAATAATAATGGCAATGCGATTACATGAAAAGCAAAAAATCTGTTTAAAGTTGCATCTGATATAACATAGTCACCTCTTATCCATAAAGCTAAAGATTCACCGACATATGGTATTGCGCCAAAAAGAGAAATTATTACTTGAGCTCCCCAATAAGACATCTGCCCCCATGGTAACAAATATCCCATAAATGCTTCTGCCATTAGTAGGACAAAAATTACCATCCCAAACAACCATAATAATTCTCTTGGATTTTTATATGATCCATAAAGCATTGCTCTAAACATATGTAAATAGATAACGATAAAGAAAAAAGAGGCGCCTGTTGAATGTAAATATCTTACCAGCCATCCCCATTCTACATCTCTCATAATATATTCTACAGATGCAAAAGCCTGAGCGGCATCTGGTTTATAGTTAATTGTAAGGAATATTCCCGTTACAATCTGTAGGATGAAGATAAAGATAGCTAAAGCACCAAAATAATAAAATATATTAAAATTTTTCGGAGCATAATATTGAGATAAGTGATTTTTTACAAAATTACTAACCGGAAGTCTTTCATCAATCCAAGATATAAATTTACTCATTTATACGTCCTTCCCGTCTTCACCTACTATAATTCTACTACTAGAAGCAAAATAGTATGGAGGCACTTCTAAATTATAAGGGGCTGGCATTGCTTTATGAACTCGCCCAGATAAATCAAATTTTGAACCATGGCAGGGACAAAAAAATCCACCTTTCCAGTCTAGTCCAAGTTCAGCGGATTTAGCGTTAGGCTTATATAATGGCGAACAACCTAAATGTGTACATACTCCTAAAAGCACGAGAAATTCAGGGTTAATTGATCTATATTTATTTTTTGTATACTCTGGCTGATGTTCTCCTGTAGATTTTGGGTCACTTAATACATCATTATCCTCTAGGGTATTTTCTATCATTTCTGCGGTCCTTCTCACCACCCATACAGGTTTTCCTCTCCATTCAACAACCTTAAATGATCCTGGCTGTAGACTGGAGACATCAATCTCTACAGGAGCACCTGCAGATTTGGCTTTTTCGCTTGGTGACATGGTTGACAAGAAAGGTATTAGCGCGAATATTCCACCAATTCCACCCATAATCTGAGTTACATTAGTTAAAAATTTCCTTCTGTTTGATGGTTTATTAGAGTCGCTCATCCTTCTTCAGTAAGTTGCCATTCTTAATCGCGTATATACTAACATATATTTTATTAAGAGTCTTATAGTAATATATAATATAATTCTAAAACGATAATTTTATTAAGCTAATTAAAATAGGTTTTATGAAAGATTTAAGAAACTATATACTTGTTGGAATCATAACTGCGATAATCATATATTTGGTTAGTCCATATATATTTGGCAATAGAGTAGTAATACTTGAAACAAATAATCAAGAGTTATCTAGCGGAAAAAACCTTAGTTACTCTAATATATTTCAAAAAGTTAACAAATCTGTGGTATCAATTTATACAAGAAAATCAGCGACGCGAAATAATATATTTTTTATTGACCCTCGAGAACGAGCGTTCAAGAAAAAACAATATAATAGAATTGGACAAGGCTCAGGGGTAATTGTAAGTAGACAAGGCCATATTATCACCAATTTTCATGTTATCGCAGGCTCTGAAGAAATACTAATACAAGATTATAAGGGAAATGAATACGGAACATCTGTTATTGGAATAGATCCTTTAACTGATTTAGCTGTATTAAAAATCAATGAAACTACCAAACCAATACAATTTGGTAAAATTAATCTTGTTGATGTGGGTGATATTGCTCTAGCCATAGGCAATCCAAAAGGCATCGGACAAACTCTCACATTAGGTATAATCTCGGCAACAGATAAGGAAGTGATGCCAGATTCATATTCTTATCAGAGATACATACAAACAGATGCAGCTATTAATCCAGGTAACTCAGGAGGAGCTCTTGTTAATATGAATGGTGATCTCATAGGAATCAACACCATGATAATAACATCATCGGGTGGTTCGGATGGAATTGGTTTTGCAATACCGATTGATATAGTTAAATATGTTTTCACAGAAATTATTGAACATAGTGAAGTTATAAGAGGGTTCGTGGGTATATCAGCAGAGAAAAACTACAAAGGATTAGGGGTTTTGATTAAAGCTGTACTTCCTAATGGGCCTGGTGATTTGGGAGGTGTCAAACCATATGATATTATTAAAAAAATTAATGGTGTATCTGTTCAAGAAATAAAAGACGTACAAAAAATAATAGGAATGCTTAAACCAGGGCAAGTTATTTCTATGGATATACAAAGAGAAAATAAAAGCTTATCTGTAAATATTTCGGTCACCAAAATGGATTATCAACAGAACTAGAAACTCTTACTTCTCTCTATATTTTGCAGACAGTGCGTGTGCCTGTAAACCTTCTGATAAACCAATAGGAATTGAAATCCTGCTCAATTCTTTAGCATTTTTTTTAGATATTTGAATTATGCTTGATCTTTTTTGAAAATCATAGACACCCAATGGTGAAGAAAATTTCGCAGATCCTGATGTTGGTAAAACATGATTTGGTCCTGCACAGTAATCACCAAAAACCTCTGGGCTATATTCGCCCAAAAATATTGCGCCTGCATTATTGATAAGCTTTAATAAGTTCTTATTGTCTTTACACATTATTTCTAAGTGTTCAGGAGCTATTATATTTACGATATCAGCGATATCTTTATTATTTTTTGTTTTAATGAATAAGCTTCTATTATTGAATGATTTAGTAATAATATTTTTTCTAAGAAGCGAAGGTAATAACTTCTCAGCTGAGCTTAAAACATTTTTAATCACTGCATAACTGGAGCTTATAAGGATTGGCTGAGCAAGTTCGTCGTGTTCTGCCTGAGAGAATAAATCCATTGCTACCCAATCTGGATTATTAGACTTATCAGCAATTATAACTATCTCAGATGGGCCAGCTATATTATCTATTCCAACATCACCAAATACATTTTTTTTAGCCAATGTAACAAAGATATTGCCCGGTCCTACAATCTTATCTACCTTAGGTACTGTTTTTGTACCATATGCCAATGCTGCAATTGCATGAGCACCTCCCATTCTCATAATAGTATCTACTTTACATAAATCTGCAGCTACAATAGCTAGAGCATGATCTTCAATATTGCTTATAGGGGCAGTCATTATTATTTTTTTTACACCTGCAACACTAGCAGGAATACTATTCATTAATACTGTTGAAGGATAAGATGCTTTGCCTGCAGGCACATATATACCTGTTGATTCAATCGGAGTAACTTTTTCTCCTAAAACACTTTTATTTTTACTGATTGACCAGGATTTAGATAATTGTTTTTTTGCAAAGTCCCTAATTCTTTTGATAGATTTTTTTAAACTAATAATTTGTTCCTTCGTAACAAGAGAATATGCTTTTTTAATTTGATTTTTAGTAACAACTATATTTTTTATATTTGTTATTTTATAACCATCAAACTTATTAATATAACCTATTAAAGAAAAGTCTCCTTTTTTTTTGACAGCGCTAATGATTTTATTAACTTGACTTTGTATTTTACTATTGGTGGCATCATTAATCCTAATTCTTTTCAAAAAGTCTTTTTCAAAGTTACTTTTAGAGCTATCTATTATTAATGGTTTTAGTTTCATGATTATCTATTATTAATAATGCTAGTGTTAAGAATATCTATTAGTTCCTCGGTTTCATCCCATCCGATACATGCATCTGTGATGCTTTTACCATAAACTAAATCTTTTTTATCTGCGATATCTTGTCTTCCTTCCACTAAATTGCTTTCGAGCATAACCCCGCAGATTGATTTATTACCTTCTGATATTTGATCAGCTATGTCTTTTACAACAATTCTTTGCTTACTATGGTCCTTTTGACTATTTGCATGACTTGCGTCTATCATTATATTATCCATAAGTGAATTTTTTTGTAGTATCTCAGATACTTCGCTAACATCACTCGCTTGATAATTAGTATTTTTACCACCCCTTAGAATTACATGACAATCTTGATTTCCTGTTGTAGAGAAAATAGCAGACTTGCCTTCTTTTGTAACGGATAGAAAATTATGAGATTTACTTGCAGCTTTTATGGCATCGATAGCAATTTGTATACCACCATCCGTACCATTTTTAAAACCCACAGGACAAGAAAGCCCTGAAGCGAGTTCTCTGTGGCTTTGGCTTTCAGTAGTCCTAGCACCTATAGCTCCCCAGCAAATTACATCCGATATATATTGAGGGCTAATTAAATCCAAATATTCATGTCCAGCAGGAATACCCATTTCAGCCAAATCTATTAAAAGTCTTCGGGCAATCTTAATACCTTTATTAATATTAAAACTATTATCTAAATCAGGATCATTAATTAAACCCTTCCACCCAATGACTGTTCTAGGTTTTTCAAAATACACTCTCATTACAACAAGAATATTATCTTTTACTTTATTTTTAAGTTCTAAAAGTCTCTGTGCATATTCGCTAGCGGCCTTTATATCATGTATGGAACAAGGCCCAACTATTAATAAGAATCTTTTATCTGTGCGATTAAGAATATTAATAATTTCATTTCGAGTTTGCACAACGGTATCTATAGCTACTCGTGACATGGGGAGTGCTTCTATTAATTCTCTTGGGGAAATTAATTCCTTCATCGAAGATATTTTTAAATCATCAGTTAGTTTGCTAATGTTCATGTCTATTCCAAATTTAGCTTATTTAAAAAACTATCAATCTGTTTACGATTAATCTTATATGATGTTTTATTAACAATTAGGAGAGATGTGATTTTTTCAATCTCTTCTATCTCTACCAGCCCATTTTGCTTTAATGTCTGTCCAGATTCAACTAAATCAACAATTACATCTGATAAATTAAGTACTGCCGCTAATTCTATTGATCCATATAATTTTAAAACAGAACATGGGATACCCTTTTCACGAAAATATTTTTTTGTGATAGTGGGATATTTGGTTGCAACTTTCATATTGTTTTTGAGCAATGTACCTTTTTTCCCTGCGACAACTAATTTACAAGAAGCTATATTTAAATTAGTAATTCTAAAGTGGTTATTCAATTCTGTTTCTAATAAAGTATCTTTTCCTACTATGCCAAAATCAACTTTCCCTGATTCAATATAAATTGGAACATCGCTTGCTCTAACTATAATAATGTCTAAGTTTTTAACATTTGTCTCAAATATTAGTTTTCTAGATTCAAAAGGCGATTCTTTACATTTAATTCCAGAGTCCGCTAATACCTGAAGAGCCTCTTCTAGTATCCTTCCTTTTGATATTGCTAATAATATTTTTTTCATAATAATTTAACTACATTGGCACTCTACTAATATCTGCGCCAAGCTGTCGTAATTTTTCTTCTATACAATCATATCCTCTATCTATATGATAAATTCTTTCAATCTCGGTTGTCCCGTTTGCCGCCAATCCTACCAATATTAAGCTAGCAGAAGCTCTCAGATCCGTTGCCATCACTGAAGCGCCTATGAGTTCATCAATACCCGAAATTATTGCGCAATTTTGTTCCAATCTTATATCTGCTCCCATTCTAGTCATTTCCTGAACATGCATAAAGCGATTTTCAAAAATATTTTCTTTAATCACGCTTGTGCCATCAGCTACGGTATTTAATGCAGTTAATTGTGCCTGCATATCAGTAGGGAAAAGGGGATAGGCCCCCGTTTCAATATTAACAGGCTTAGGTCTCTTCCCCTTCATATCTAGAGTTATAGTAGTACTAGTTGTGCTAATTTCGGCGCCAGCTTGTTTCAATTTTTGTATAATTATATCTACATGAGAAGATATAGTATTTTTAACGATAATTTTTCCTCCGGTAATTGCCGCAGCAACCAAAAAAGTTCCTGTCTCAATTCTATCTGGAAGTGCCGAGTAAGAAATACCTTTTAATTCTCTAACACCAGTAATTTCAATTGTATCCGTCCCATGCCCTCTTATTGACGCACCCATTTGATTTAAAAAATTTGCAAGATCAACTACTTCAGGTTCTCTTGCAGCATTAGATATCACTGTTTTACCATCTGCTAGTGTTGATGCCATTAATATATTCTCAGTGCCAGTCACAGTAGTTTTAGGAAATATAATATTCGAACCAACAAGTTTTTGAGATTTTGCCGATATATATCCATTCTGAATATTTATTTTAGCACCCATTTTTTCTAATGCATCCAAATGCATTTCCACAGGTCTCGAACCTATAGCACATCCACCAGGCAATGAGACTTTCGCATTACCAAACTTTGCAAGCAATGGGCCCAGCACTAAAATTGATGACCTCATCGTTTTAACTAAATCATATGGTGCATAATAATTTTTAATTGTTGATGGGTCTAACTCAATATTCATCTTATCATCAAGTGTGACACTAACGCCCATTTGTCTAAGTAATCTCACTGTTGTTGTTACATCATGCAGATGTGGAATATTTTTCAATGTTACACAAGTATTGCTTGCCATCACAGATGCACACAACATAGGCAAAACAGCATTCTTGGCACCCGATACCGATACTTCGCCATTTAGAGGTACCATGCCATTTATTATCAATTTATCCATATTTATCTTTTAAAAAGTTCTTTGATTAGATATTCTAAAATCTTATAAAGAATAATGCCATGATTAAAAATATTTCATACTTTTATTTACATTACATTTTAAAAAATCCTCTATATGCGATTATGTTTCTACTTATCATTCTCGCTGGAATGATGACTTTTGCGTCAAATTTCAAGCTAGATGCATCTGCTGACTCTCTAATCTTAGAGAATGATAAAGATCTGGTGAAATATCGAAACACAATCAGTAAATATGATACAAAAGAATTTATTGTAATGACATATACGCCAAATGATGGAAAAATATTTGATGATAATAACTTATTACTAATTAAAAAACTAAAAAACCAACTAACTAAAATTGATGGTATAGAATCAGTATTGTCTATTATTGATGTCCCGTTAGTCGAAAGTTCAGAACTTCCATTAGCAGAAATGATTGATAATGTTCCTACTCTTCTTTCAGAAGGCACAGATATAATTAAAGCTGAAAAAGAAATTCTAACTAGCCCTATATATAAAAATTTAATCATTAGTGATGATGGGAGAACAACTGCTCTACAAATTAATATCAAACCAAATGCAGAACTAATTGCTTTAACAGTTACTAAATCAAAACTAAATGAAAAACTTTTCAGCCAAACCATAACATATGAAGAAAATTTATTATTAAATAATGTTAAAAATAAGTATACACAGTTAAAACTAATTCATAACGAAAATATTCATAATCTCCTAGCAGATGTACGTAGTATACAAAATAGTTTTCAAGAATCTTCTGGGGTTGAACTGAGAATTGGCGGAATACCCATGATTGCAGATGATATGATTTCTTATGTAAAAAATGACCTAATAAACTTTGGTTTAGGTGTATTTATATTTATTATTTTCACTTTAATCATAATATTTAGAAAATTAAAGTGGGTGATTTTACCCATATTAAGTTGTATTTATGCTGTATCAATCATGATTGGACTATTGGGAATGATAGATTGGGAAGTAACAGTTATATCGTCAAACTTTATATCACTAATGTTAATTCTTACCTTGTCAATGAATATACATTTAATTGTTCGTTATAGACAGTTGAGCTCTTTAATGTCAAATCAATATTTAATAGTTTGTGAAACAACAAAACAAATGGTTTGGCCTTGCCTTTATACAGCTCTAACTACTATCGTAGCATTTGCCTCATTAGTCTTTAGTGATATAAAACCAGTTATAGATTTTGGTTATATGATGACCTTTGGGTTAGTTGTTACATTCATAACCTCATTTATACTCCTACCATCTATATTATGTTTATTGAGTAAAGATGAACATTTTACTGAAAATAAAACTGATTCATTCTTATTTACTAAATTACTAGCTGACCTAACTTTATCTAAAGGTAAAGCTATAACCATAATCACATCTTTAGCTTTGATAGCAACTATATATGGTATATCTCAATTAAAAGTAGAAAATAGTTTTATTAATTATTTTAAATCTAACACTGAAATATACAAAGGAATGAAACAAATTGATGATAAATTAGGGGGGACTACTCCATTAGATATAATCATCAAATTTGAAGATGAAAAAGATACCGCGGATGATTATGATGACGATTTTGGAGATGGCTTGCTTGAAGATGATACCGAGGTTGATTTAGAGTCTCAATGGTTCACAACAGATAAAATAAATAAAATTAAAAAAGTTCATGACTATCTAGATTCCCTACCGGAAATCGGTAAAGTATTATCTTTAGCATCAACTATACGTGTTGCGGAAAAATTAAATGATAATAAAGAGTTAGATAGCTTAGAAATGGCTTTACTTTATAAAAGAGCGCCAGACAAAGTTAAGAATATTGCAGTAAATCCATATATTTCTATAAAAGATAATGAGGCACGAATAAGCATACGAGTACTTGATTCAAAACCAGAACTTAGGAGAAATGAATTAATAAACAAAATTAATTATGATATCAAAAATAAACTAGGGTTTGATTCTGAATCCTATTTTTTAACAGGAGTATTAGTTTTATATAACAATATGCTTCAAAGTTTATTTGATTCACAAATCTTATCCTTGGGATTTGTCATGATTGGGATTGGGTTAATGTTTATGATTTTATTCAAATCAATATTATTATCATTTATAGGAATAGTACCAAATTTATTAGCTGCAACTTTTGTTTTGGGTTTGATGGGTTTAATTAATCTCCCATTAGATATGATGACAATCACTATTGCGGCTATCGCTATAGGGATTGCGGTAGATAACAGCATTCACTATATATATAGATTCAGAGAAGAATACAATCTATGCCATGACTACAAAGAATCTTTATACAAATCTCACAATAGTATAGGTAGAGCAATCTTTTTTACTAGCATAACAATAATTTTTGGGTTCTCCATTTTGATATTATCTAATTTCATTCCAACTATAATTTTTGGATTATTAACTGGCCTAGCAATGTTTATTGCCTTACTTGCTGTTCTTACCCTGCTTCCTAAACTTATTATTTTTTTCAAACCTTTTGAAAATAAAAAATAATCTTATTTCAGTCTTTGTTTTCTAGGTTAGCAATCAAAGATAGGATTCCATCTTTCTTAACATGAAGTTTAAAGTCTGTGCGATAATTTTTAAGTAGACTAATGCCGTCTATTGAGATATCAAAAACCTTCCATTTTTGATTATCATTTAATTTAAGTCTATAGTTTACAGCAATTTCGCCTTCAGAAAGTAAATAGTTAGATCTAACCTTTGCAACATCTTTTCTCTTGCCGGCAACGTAAGGAAGAAACTCAATCTTTTCTCCATCAAAGGCAGTCAGAGATTTCATATAAGTCCTTACCATTAAACCTCTAAAAGCTAACTGGAATCTTTTTCTTTGTGGCACACTCATTGAAACCCAATTCTTTTTTCCTAACACAATTTTTGACATTAGCTCTATATCAAGTTTTGGTATAATTAATTGATCAACTTTATTTCTTAAAAACTCCTCATTATTATCTAAAATTTCTCTATTTTGTGTTATAAATGTTGATACTTCTACAACACTATTTTTTAAGAAAACATCCGGTGCCTCATAAGCATGTGCTGTTGAGGAAAAAAATAGAAAAAACGTGATTATGTATTTAATAATTTTCATGATTTTATGTATACTTATATATTATATTATATTTAGAATTTAGCCAAAATTATATTATGAAATGCACAAAACTACTTAATTTTTCTCACAAATTTAATAAAATATTCATGCTTTTGATGTTTGTGATTATTAGTAGTTGCAGCACCACAGGTGGCTCAAAGAATGATCCTTTGGAGCCTATGAATAGAGCAATATTCAGCTTTAATGAGGTTGTTGATGAGAATGTTTTTAAACCGATAGCAAAAGGATACAAATATGTAACTCCAGATCCCGTTGAGACAGGAGTATCTAATTTTTTTAGTAACCTAGGGGAAGTTAGCACTATTGCCAATGATGTATTTCAATTTAAGTTTAAACAAGCTGGTTATGATTTTGCAAGATTTACGATCAATACGACTATTGGTGTTCTAGGTATATTTGATGTAGCCAGCACTGTAGGATTCAAGAAAAATGAAGAAGATTTTGGTCAAACACTTGGATACTGGGGGATACCTCAAGGGCCATATTTGGTTCTACCTTTTTTTGGACCAAGTTCTTTTAGAGATGCGCCGGGGTTGATGGCTGATCGTGAAATGTCTCCTGTTGAAAATTTACATCATGAGGAAAGACAAAGTTTAACAGTTTTAAATGCTGTAGATACAAGAGCAAGATTATTAAGAGCTACTAAAATACTCGATGCTGCAGCCAAAGATAAATATTTGTTCATCAGAGAATCATATTTACAAAAAAGAGAGATGCTTGTTAATGATGGTCAAAATACAGAAGAGTTTGAAATTGATGTTGATGGGGTCGACTATTAAACTTAATAAAAGCTTTTTTTATGACTAGCTCAATTTATCTTTTATTTTTTCTAGGTCTGGGCTTAATAAGTTATGGTGCAAACTTACTAGTAACATCCACAGAGAATATTTCAACAAAACTCAATATTTCTCATTTTATGGCTAGTTTTGTTTTTATTGGCCTTGCTACTTCTGCACCAGAGATTTTTATTTCTATCTTATCTAGTATTAATGGCAAGGCTAATATAGCGATTGGTAATGCGCTTGGTTCTAATATTGCTAATATTGCCCTGGTATTTGCAGCGACTATCTTGTTTATAAAAGCTACTGATATTAAAAATAGGAGAATAGTCAATAAAGAAGTAATAGGATTTTTTATATTTTTAATAATACTAACTGTCTTTATTCAACCAATCTTAATAGATGGAATTATCCAAAAATATGAAGCGTTACTTTTGTTAGGATTGTTTCTAATACTAATTTTTCTATATAAATACTATTACTATACAGAACAAAATATAAATGAGGCTTCTAAAAAATTAATTAAACAAATGAGTGGCTGGCGTATCACTGCTACTTTATTGCTTGGTTTATTTTTACTTTTATCTGGAACAAAAATATTTTTAGATAGCAGCATAACAATTGCTAAGTCTTTCGGAATATCTGACTATGTGATAGGCCTATCAATAACCGCAGTAGGTACAAGTATCCCTGAATTAGCTTCAAGTATAGAGTCAGCCAGAAAGAAAAATATAGATTTTATAGTTGGAAATATTTTAGGCTCTAATATCTTTAATACCGGAATTGTTGTAAGTTTAGCAGGATTATTTAGTTATGGCCTACCTAACCAACTTGATCAAATGAATATAATCAGAGATATCATTATGATCTTAATTACAATTATTGGGTTTTATATTATAATCAAGAACTATACTAATAGTATAACTAAGATTTTATGTGTATTACTCCTAACGCTATTCTTTGTTTATCAAATTAGTTTATATGATATGAATATATGAAAAAAATTAATAAAATTTCTATAGCTAAAAAAGTTCTGAAAGCAGAGGCAACGTCATTAATTAAAATTACTAGCAAACTAAATGCTAGTTTCGACAAAGCGTGTGATCTAATTCTTAACTGCAAAGGCAAAGTTGTAACAATAGGTTTAGGAAAATCAGGCCATGTTGCTGCTAAATCTTCAGCAACATTATCCAGCACCGGGACTCCATCTATATTCGTGCATGCATCAGAAGCTCTTCATGGTGACATGGGTGTTATTAGAAAAACCGATATAATTATTTTTTATTCTAATTCAGGTGAAACAAAAGAATTGCTTTTATTGTTACCATTGTTGAAGTTACTGAAGGTTCCACTTATTACAATTACAGGATCTAAAAATTCCTCTTTAGCTAAATCTTCTCACATAGTTCTTGATGCTGGTGTAAAAGCTGAGGCTTGTCCATTGAACTTAACACCTTCATCGAGTGTCATAACGGCAATTGGTATTTCTGATGCATTAGCGATAACTTTATTAGAATGCAGAGGCTTCACATCAAAAGATTTTGCAAAATCTCATCCTAAAGGCGAGCTTGGTAAAAGGCTATTGAAGAAAGTTGCAGATATTATGTATATTAAAAAATTACCTTGTGTAAATTATGATGTAAAATTGATGAAAGCCATCGATATAATTACTAAATTTAATTATGGAATTGTTATTGCTCTAAATAAAAATAAGAAATTATTAGGCGTCTTTACAGATGGCGATTTACGTAGAACCTTAAAAATTCATAATGATATTGTTTCTTTAAATTTATATAAAGTAATGACAAAGAAACCAATTACAATTGATAAAGATATGATGGCTGTAGAAGCTATGAATATAATGGAAAAAAAGGAAATTACTTCATTAGTTGTATTGAATAAAGACAAAACTTTTGCTGGTTTACTTACACTTAACGAACTACTTAGAACTGGTATAGAATAGTGAATCGTAAAAAATATAATGAAGCTATGCTCTCTATTGATGCAAAGGTTGTAGAAAAAGCAAAAAATATTAAACTTTTAATACTAGATGTTGATGGAGTTATGACTGATGGTGGCGTCATTATCAATAAAGATGGATCTGAATCTAAACAATTCTATGCCCAAGACGGGCATGGACTCATGATATTAAAAAGTTTGAATATTGAATATGCAATCATAAGTGGGCGTTATTCAAAAGCAGTTGAATTCAGAGGTAACGAGTTAGGGTTCAAAACTATCATACAAAACTCAAGAGATAAACTGGCTGATTACAAAAAACATTTTTCTGATTTCTATAATTCTAATGATGTCTGTTTTATTGGGGATGATATTGTTGATATAAGCTTAATGAAAGAAGTTGGATTAGCAGTAACTGTGCCTAATGCTAATTATAATAATGTTGAAAGATGCTCTCATTGGATAACACCTAGAAGCGGTGGTAAAGGGGCTGTTAGAGATGTGTGTGATCTAATTTATTTTTCTCAGAAGTAATATGAAATTATATAAAGATATTATGCCAAAAATATTAAGAGAGAATATTATTGGCCTTATAATTTTTCTCGTTATAGTTATATGGTTTAACTATGTCCTTACTAATGCTCTTCATCAAAATGATGGAAATAAAAATAGCAACATAAGTAATCATTTTTTGAATAATTTCCATATGACTGAGACTGACTCAAAGGGAAAAATTAAATGGATTTTGGTTGGGGAAAGATTAGAAAAGTTTCCGGATAGTGAAAGATCGGAAGTATTTATGCCAAAAATGAAAATTAAATCTTCGGATACTGAATCATGGAATATCACTGCTAAACATGCTCTCGATCCAGATTCTCTATTCAATTCAATTTATTTAACAGACAATGTTGTTTTTGATAAATTTGATGACCTTGCGGCTAATCAAATTCATATTACAACCTCAAAAGCTATAATTTATCCAAATACTGAGATTGTTGAGACTACTGAATTCGCAACCATAGTTACGCCTGACTCTACGACAACGGGTAATGGTATAATAGCTGATATGAAAAAAGGTCATGTTAAGATATTATCAAATGCAAAAAGAATATCTTTTGCAGATGAACAGTCTCAGCAACTTGAAGGAGACCGTATGATGTATGACCTTGAAAAAAAATCATGGGTTCTACTTAAAAAAGATAATCAGAATGATAAGATAGAAATCAATAAACGTGTGAAAACGATATTAAAAACTCTCAAGAAAAATACAGATGAATGATGTAGCTGAATTAAATTGCAGAAACCTTTGTAAAAAATATGATGACAAATTTGTTGTTAACGATGTAAGTATCAATCTGCAAGCCAAAAAAGTTATCGGATTACTTGGGCCTAATGGTGCTGGCAAGACAACAACTTTTTATATGCTTGTTGGACTAATTAAATGTAATAGTGGTGATATTCTAATTAACAATGAGAAAATAACAGACCTCCCCATGCATATTAGATCAGATTTAGGTATTAGTTACCTGCCGCAGGAAGCTTCAATATTTAGAAATTTATCCGTTAGAGACAATATAATGTCAATTTTGGAAACAAGAATTAACTTATCTGAAGCTGAAAGAAAAGACAAGTTAGATTCTTTGGTGAATGTCTTGCAGATTGAAAATATTTTAAGTAATAGAGGTGCTAGTTTGTCAGGAGGCGAAAGAAGAAGAGTTGAGATAGCTAGAGCATTGGCAATAGAACCAAAGTTCTTATTATTAGATGAGCCATTTGCTGGAATTGATCCTATTTCTGTCATCGAAATACAGAAAATTATAAAAAGCTTAATTAAATCTAAAATAGGAGTATTAATAACAGATCATAATGTAAGAGAAACACTCAAAGTTTGCGATCAAGCTTACATTATCAGTGATGGGAAAGTGATTGCCCATGGTAAACCAAAAGAGATTGTTAAAGATAAAATTGTGCAAAGTGTCTACTTAGGCGATAATTTTAAATTATGAACATGAAAGCAAAACAAAGATTATCGGTAAATAATAAGTTAGCTATGACACAGCAAATTCAATTGGCTATTAAACTCTTACAGTTGAATTCAATTGATTTACAGAAAGAAATAGATGAGAAGATTCTTGAAAATCCTTTTCTGGAAAATGAGAATTCATCTGAGTTAGTTGAGGTCACATCAGAAATGCCGATTATGTCATCAAATGGCGCGCACAATATAAATCAAGATTTAGATAATGATGCTTATGAACAATTATCGGCTAGTCATCAGTCACTCCATGAATATCTCATGTGGCAAATAAGTTTATCTTCAATGAATGTCGATGACCAATTTATTGCATATAATATAATTGATTATATAAATGATGAAGGCTTCCTTACTGAAAGTATGGAGGACTTGTTTATTTTATTGAGAAGTAGTTTGGAAATAACTTTTCAAGAAATATTTGCTGTTCTACATAAAATACAACATTTAGATCCGATTGGCATAGGTGCCACATCTCTGAAGAATTGTTTATTGATACAGCTCATACATTATCATAAAGATCATAAAGATTATCAAGAAGCTGAAATCATAATAAATAAAATTGACGATGATGCCAAATCTTCATCAATAAACTTAGATTTATTTATATCAGAATTCGAAAAAAAAGATGGAAAATATGATGGTGCTAGGCAGCTTGTAAAAACACTTAATCCAAAACCAGGAAATATAATCTCAGAATCTTTGCAACAAGAACATATAATACCAGACATCATTATTTCAAAAAAAGATGGTAAATGGTTGACTGAATTAAATCCATCAATAAATCCAAAAATTAGAATTAATAAAGTCTATCTAGATTTGATGCAAAATATCTCAAACAAGAAGGATCAAGATTATGTAAAATCAAATCTACAAGATGCTAAGTTTTTTTTAAAAGCTTTACAAAATAGAAATATGACAATTTTGAAAACTGCTAAAGTTATCTTTCAGAAACAAATTAGTTTTTTAAATCAAGGTGATATTGCAATGAAACCTTTAGCATTAAAAGATATAGCTTCAGAAATTGATATGCATGAATCAACAATATCAAGATGTACGAATAATAAATATGTACAAACACCGCGAGGAGTCTATGAAATGAAGCATTTCTTTTCATCTGAATTAAATACTGATTATGGTAAGATGATATCTTCAACCGCTATAAAATCTATGCTAGAAAAAATAATTTCAAATGAAGATAAGAAAATGCCGCTCAGTGACTCACAGATAGCTAATAATTTAAGTGATAATGGAATCAGAGTTGCTAGAAGAACTGTCGCAAAATACCGTGAAACCCTTTCGATACCTCCATCTAAAAATCGGAAATCTAGGTAACATAGATGGATTTAACTAATTTTTTCTCAGATAACTCAATCATTTTCAATTGTAAATCAAAAAGCAAAAAAAATGTATTGGAGATTATTAGCAAAATTATGTCTGAGGTTACATCTACTAAAGAAGATATTATATTTGAAAAATTGTATGAGAGAGAAAAACTAGGAACAACAGCATTTGGCAATGGTATAGCTATTCCACATGCCAGAATTGATAATATCTCTGAGGCTAAAATTATACTACTAAAATTAGAAAAACCTATAGAGTTTGAGGCTATTGATGGAAATAAAGTTGACCTGATTCTCTCACTTCTAGTGCCTAATAACAAAGATGAAATTCATATTGAATTGCTATCTAAAGTAGCAGAAATGCTTGATGATAATATATTTAGAGAAAAAATAAGGCAATCTTCTGATGAGTTAGAAATATTATCATTAATCAGAAACTATAAATAATTATGAGCTCTACAATGAAGTCTATTAAATCTAAATTAGTAATAATTACAGGTTTATCAGGATCGGGAAAATCAATAGCACTTCATGCTCTTGAAGATTTAGGTTTTTTCTGTATAGACAACTTGTCGCCTAATATGATTTTAAATATGTTAGAAACGGTTGCAAAATCTAAAGAAAGTATTTATGAAAAAGTTGCTGTTAGCATTGATATAAGGTCAATCAAAATGGAGAATAATTATAAAGACTCAATTGATACTTTATATAATAAGTTATCTTTACTGAATATCGATATAACAACTATTTTTTTACACTCATCTTATAAAGTTTTATTGTCTAGATTCAATGCTACAAGAAGACGACATCCTTTGAGCACTAGCAAAATTAATCTAGATATGGCTATCAAAAAAGAAGCAGAAATAATGATACATCTAAAAGAAAATTCAAATCTAATAATTGACACAGATAATCTTTTACCGTTAGATTTGAAGAAACAAATTTCGTCAAAAATTTCTATAATTAGAAATGATAAAGACATGTTGATACAACTACAATCATTTGGTTATAAAAATCATATACCCGATGATAGTGATTTTGTTTTTGATGTACGATGTTTAAAAAATCCTTTTTGGAATAAAGAATTAAGAAAATTATCCGGTAAAGATAAAAAAGTAATATCATTCATAGAAGCCGACAAATCTTCATTAGAAATGCAAAATCATATTATTAAATTTTTAGATAAATGGGTTCCAAAATTTCTTGAAAGTGACCGTCATTACCTAACTGTTTCTATAGGTTGCACTGGCGGGCAACATAGGTCTGTTTATATTACAGAAATGGTTTCTAGACAACTTATTACAAAATATAATATCCTGATAACACATAGAGATATAAAATGACTATAGGTATACTTCTTTTAACTCATAATGATATAGGTGCTCAGCTACTTTTAGCTGCTAAGTCTACATATGGCTCCGTACCGATTAGAACAGAAATTTTGTCAATAGATCACTATGACCAACCTAATGATTTAGCTAAATTAGCCAATCAATATGTAAAGCTTTTAGATGACGGAAAGGGGGTGCTAATACTAACTGATATGTTTGGATCAACACCAAGCAATATAGCAAAAGATTTATGTCATTTAAGTAAGGTTAATGTTGTATCAGGACTGAATTTATCGATGTTGTTGAATATATTTAA
>MDTB01160539.1_pt1 | contig 27912 bp, 41 predicted proteins | sample 811161 | NCBI WGS metagenome assembly MDTB01 (sample SAMN05326650, study PRJNA326480) | marine metagenome | isolation source: seawater | place: Mediterranean Sea | collected 2009
AGCAGGAAGTCCATCGCCTTTTGAGCCTGCCCAGAAGCCTTGAGCAGTGCTTTTGGGTCGCTTTTGAGTACGCGAACCCATGACTTCAAGTATGCTTCATGGTTTTCCATCAACTTCGGGGAGTTGATGCCCAGAACTTGGCAAAGGAATGCAGCGCTCATCTCAGCAACAAGTTCCTCAAAGGCATAGACACTGCGGTCACACATGCCGCCACTTACGCCCTTTCGGTCAAGTCGAGAGGCGTGACCAGTCCAGTGAGCATGCTCGTGGAGGTTGGTAGCCCAGTAGTGAGCAAGCGTATCGAAGTGTCCTGCCTCAGGCATGGTAATGCTATCAGTAGCAGGGCGATAAAATGCTCGGTTGCCACTGTGAGAGAGGTTTGAGCCACAGTCCTCAATAAGGGATGCCGCCCTTTCAAAGCCCACAGATGGGTCAACCGCTTCCGGCTTTTCGACTGGTGCGATACCCTCACACTGTGCAGCGTTCCAGACTCGGACAGCACGCCAGCCAAGGCATCGAAGTTTCGCCTTTCCCTTGCTATCCTTTTCACCGGTAGGCTTGAGGATAGGAGCGAGAATCTCAGTATGGCTACGGAACTCGTCACGGATAATCCGCCCGCCAGCCTTCACAATCTGGCCTTTCCCAGCCCATCGGCAATCGCCAAAGCCTCGCGCCTCTTCCGTCATCCAGAGAATCATGGGGTTGAAAACACCACGATAGGCCTTGCCGGTGGTAAAGTTATGGGGAATGACACTGACACCATTCCAAGGCTTATGCCAAGGGATATCGCCCTTTTCAAGGGACTCGATAAAGCGGTTGGTCATATCGGAAACAATCTTTTCGGTATATGCTGACATTGAAAACTCCGTGGTCAATGGGGTGGGTTGAACTCCCCTCACACTGTATAGTGTGAAACTAAACTAATTTAGAAACCATTTGAAAAACTTTTGCCCGAGATTATTCAACAGGGGTTCAATAGGAAATTAGTTTGCTTTGACACTGTATAGTGTAAGGAGGACGTATGAAAACACTTGAATAAGGGTCGCAAATACGGGACTTGACCCACCCGCTGACTTTTGAAAAACTTTTGCCCGAAAACGTAGGAGGACGTGTGAGAAAAGAAGAGATAGAGAAACTTGCTGAAAAGAATGGATGGCAGGTCGAAACAGATAACGACGGTCAGATCATTATCTATACAGGTGTTCAAAGCCAGAGCCAGACTTCTTTGAAACTCCGAGCAAGGATTGCTGCAGCCAAAAGCCTCAGGGGATATCTCAACCCTTGATGGCCGGGCAAAAACTTGACATACGTAAGTGTAAATTTTTTGCCCGTTGAGGGGAGACTCGCCAGCCTCCCGTGCGGACTTACTCGCTATCGTCCTCGTCTGCATAGGCAGATTCAATCTTAGAAGAGCACTCTTCGCAATAGAGATTTTCGTTTTCCCAGTTGACAGAGCAGTGTACCTCAACAATATCGTCGGGACTTTCCATGCACTCGGTTGCACACGCATTGCACAAACGACCTAAGGTATTGTAAGTTTGGATCACAGAATAATATAGTGGATAACCTACGAAGTTTGGTTGGTTTGAATACTTTTGAAGTTCTGGCATATATTCTCCTTGGATGGTTGTCTACACACATATATGTGGAACTAAACTAATTTCCCCCGGGCAAAAATTTGACAGGTCCAAATGCAAATTTTTTGCCCGGGCAAGGCGGCAAAGGCGGTTGCCCGCCTTGCCGAGGCCAGTGGCCTACTCCTTGGTCAGGGTGACCTTGGACTTGACCGTAGCCTTCGCCGGAATCTTCGGAAGATTGTCAACAATCTCAGACTGAAACAAAGCCATCATTTCCTGATACTGCTGTTCCTCAGCGGAGCCAGTTGCGAAAGAAGCCTCAACCTGCTTTCGGGTCATTGAGCCGATAGCCGCCCACCGCTCAATAATATGGCGCGGAGCATAGTTGCGAGTTACTCCCATCTCCTGAAGTAGGAGCAAAATGTTGGGAACGCTACGAGCCGAGTTAGTGGCACGACGGGGACTTGCAGGGTTCCCGCGACCTACTTCGCCCGACACAGTGACAGTGAAGTCAACGGGAACGGTAGTGTTGGGAGGAAGCACAGCCTCGTCATTGACGGAGCTAAAGTTCACAGCCTTGGCAAGCGCCAGAAGTTCAATAGGGGAAAGGTCAGTCATATTATCCTCGATGGTTTGAGTGGTTGGAGGGCGATCCCCTCACACCATACTATCCAAAACTAAACTAATTTAGAAACCATTTGAAAAACTTTTGCCCGAGATTTGTTTGGAAAATTAGTTTAGTTTCACACAGTATGGTGAGAGAGAGGTATTACGATGTCAAAGAGCAAAACAAAAGCCCCAAAAGAGCGCAATATGATTGCCTTCATGATGATAAGCCGAACCGGTGGCCATGCTGGAAAGCATAAGAATAAGGCCAAGCGGGGAGACGGAAAGGGGAAGGGGAAGGCCGCCCGCCACCCAAAGCACAAGGGTCGCAAGGAGTGGTAAGTTTTTTGCCCGAGAAAAGATTAGTTTAGTTTGACACGTATAGGTGTGATTGGGAATGGTTGACTTGCGCCATTGGTTGAGGGGATGCGCTAACCCCGCAAAGGCAAGCGAAGCGCAGGGTCTTTTGAGGCCAGAGGGGAGCAGTTGGTTGGCTGCTCCCCTCATTTTTTCACAATGTCAATTTTTTGCCCGAGGTTGACATCGTTGCCTGGCTTGTCAATTTTTTGCCCGGGAGTTCCCCAGGGGGAACTCTATCTTAGAGCAAAGGGTTCTTAAACCACGCACGGCGCCACTTAGGAATGGCTTGAAGATTCTCAACCTCTTCAAAACCATAGTGCAACCTAAGTGTCATTCTGAAGCGCCGAGCACGCCTATCAGAATATGTCGTATGTCCATTGCCAATGTCGTTCCGAAGTCTAAAGGAAACCCATTCGGTTCCATTGCGATCTGTAGATGTCCAGACTGGCAGCAACTTGGTACCAGAAGAAAGTCCCGCCTTCCTTGTAAGATAGTCCACCATTTCCTGATTACCCGCGAGGGGGATCGCAACTTGAAAGAACTTAGAATAGGAGCGCACAAGGAAGCGCTTATCACCGTTGAGCATATCAGACTCCAAAAATTATTTTTTCGGGTTCCTCTTACATACATATGTGTGAAAGTAAACTAATTTCCTTCGGGCAAAAACTTGACAGGTACGTATGCAAAACTTTTGCCCGAAAGCCCCCCGAAGGGGGCAAGGGGTTTAGCTGTTCAACTTCACCGCGTGGTTTTCGATTGTCGATCCTGCGGTGATCCGGCCAGGGTACCAAGTCCAGATAACAGGGGTCTCCTTCTCTCCGGTTGGACCGACGATGATCCATCCCTCGGTGGCCTCCCTCTCAGAATGTGCGGCAGGGTTGACAGTATAGAACTCCAAACCATGCTGGCCACTTCGGACACGGACATTCTCAAGTTGCTCCTCAGAGCAGTCTGCAAGGAGAACAACACTCTCCATCGCTCGAAAGCCTTGAGGGATCTCGAAACGGAAGTATCGAGCGGGCATCCGAGCAGCCCCAGGACATTCTGCGTTGATCTCCCCGTGGGGAACTTCGACAGCAGAAGCGGAGACTTCATAGAGGAAGTTGATTGTACTATCGAGATCTTCAAGCCCAGCGACATAGGAACCTCGGTTCGTGCGAACAAAGCCCTCGACATGACGCTTCATGCCTTCGTCAGCAGTAGCCAGTGAAATAGAGTTTGCGATTGCTTCAAAGATGATATTCATAGTGTACCTTTTCCGGTTGAATGGGGATCATTCCCTCACCATACTATGTGAAAGTAAACTAATTTCCTTCGGGCAAAAACTTGACAGGTACGTATGCAAAACTTTTGCCCGAATAAAGAGGGGCGAGGAGCCCTAACTCCTCGCCTCCAGTACTTCCTTTGAACCCTTAGGGGGGCTCTCCAGTTTTCCGCTGCTGTGCAAATGCACTCCAATCGTGCCATCACTTCCGTGATGAGGGGGACGATCCCGTTTGCTTTCCAGCTGCCTCCTTACACATACATATGCGAAAGTAAACTAATTTTTTGGACTTGTCAAACTTTTGCCCGAAAGCCCCCCGGAGGGGGCGGGGGGCTGCGTACACCCTCACGGGCAACTGTTCATAACCTCCTGCCACCGCTGGTCTTTCCAATCGCCCTGATACAGGCGAGCGTTCACACCCTCGCCGTTTGCAATATAGGTCAACTGCTCAGAATACCATCCGGCAATCTCCTTGCACAGCCACACGCGGCAGACCTTTTCGCCTCGATAGGTAGTCATCCCACCCACGCGCCGGCGCATTTTGCCGTCGAAGTTTCCATCGGTCATCCACATAGCCAACTCGGTGCCAGCCTTGGCATGGTTCGCACGGAAGCCCACACCGTTGAGGTTGACCGTGTGCTTGCACTTCTTCTCGTAGGCAGTCTGGTATCGGAAGATGGCACAGATGGCACGCATCGCCGCCATTGGGTTATCAGAAAGAAGTGCCTTGATTTGTCGTTGGGAGTATCGCATTTTTGTCTCGCTTGGTTGGTTGTATGTCTACACATACACATGTGAAAGTAAACTAATTTTTTGGACTTGTCAAAATTTTGCCCGCCCCCCGAAGGGGGCGGGGGGCTTCCCCCTACAGTCCGAAGACTGGGAGGGGAAGGGTTGGGTTGAAGGGAACGAAGCCCTTGTCGGTGAAGAGTTCCGGACGGTATCGGTTGACCATGCTCCACTCGATACGCAGGCGCTTGTACACCTTCTCGACCACTTCTCCAGACTTCTTGGTGTACCGGCGAATGTCGTCGCGCACCTTCACAGCCTTCTCAGGAAGTCGGCCAGCGTTCCACTCTCGGATAACTCGGCCAGCATCCACCCGTCGCATCTCCAAGTTGGTGGTGTTGCCTCGCAGGAGGTAGACCCAGATCTCCACTCCACTATCGGCAAGGATAAAGGCATCCTCCCACTTCATCGTCAGGTCACGGTTGTCATACCCGTTCTTCTTGCAGCCCTTGAGAGCCACCGGCACCATCTCCTCAATCGAACCCTTGACGATGGGCGTGGGGACGATATCATCGAACAGAACCTGCCCCCGTCCCTTCTGAAGCGGACGACCCAGACGGTCTTCCTTGCCCTTGGTACAGCGCCCGTCACGAGCGGGGTCGATGGACACCCCGGCCTGCCCGCACCAGCGGTTAGTGTACTGCCAGCCTTCCCCAAGGCCTGCGGGCATACCGCCCACTTCTGCAAATCGGCACGAAGCCTCCAGTTCCAAATCTGCGCTTTTCACAGTGTTACCGTTACCTGCCATAAATCACCTCTTTTGATTATTGGGGTTGGTTGATCTCCCCTCACACTATACTATGTGAAAGTAAACTAATTTCTTCGGGCAAAAACTTGACGAAACCTGTACGAAATTAGTTTAGTTTTGCATATACTATTGAGGGGAAACAAGGTTGATGCTTATATGCTGCCGGGGGCCCCGACCTCCGCACGCCGCGCTGCGCCCACCGTTAACCCACATTTTTTTACTTTATTTCTTTATTTACTTTGGTTTCCTATAGGATAAAATAAAAAAGGCCAGCATTTGCTGACCTATTGTATAAGTTATATATAAAAGAAATTATTTGTATATAAGATTATCCAGTATGTTCTGTATTATCAAGACAACTTATAATCTTAATGTCCGTATAGATATCAGAATAAGCTCTAGTATTTATTTTATTATATTCTTTCTTAGTCTCTTCCCAGGATTTACATGGTCTGGATAAAACCTCATTCTTTGCAGTATCTTTATAAACTAATTTAAATTTTTCTTCGGCATCTAAATTAACATTATCCAATTCTTCATTTTCCAGACCAACATCACCCACGGTAATTGGAAGTATCCTAGACTTATCAGAAAACTTTTTAATTATTCTATCTAGAAAGTTTGCTTCTTTATACAACCCGGATTTATCAAAATGGTTTGCCAATTTAATTAAATCATTTATCATTGATATACTCCCACCAAATAATCTAATGCTTCCATAACATCATACAAAGACTGGGTTTCAGGACTTCCCCCTGTCTTAAGTCCATCCCTATAGTATTCCATAAGTATTTTAAAAGCATTTTCTTTTCCCTGCTCTTCTGGAACATAAGGGTTGCTAATCTTATTTCTAGCCTCTGTAAAGTTTTCAAAGAAAAATTCCTTTATTTTCTTTTCAGTTTCCGGGCCTCCTTGTCCATCTGGGTTTGCCCCAACTCGCGTCTGGATGTCTTTCATCCAGATAGATTTCTGCTCTTGCCTTTCCTCTTCCGTCATTGATTCCCAGTGAGCATCAGCGCCCTCTTGGTTATCTGCTTTCTTTTTAATTATTCTATCTAGATAATCCGCTTCTTTAAATAATCCTTTTCCATCTAATTCGTTCGATATTTTAATTAAATCCCTTATGATTTCGCTGGCATCTGTTCTCGAGGGTAGCGTGCCTTCTACATTTCCGTACTTATATTCCTCGTATGCTGACATCATTACATCAGGATTTACAACTTTCATAAATATACTTGAACTCTTCCCTGCTACCCAATCTATAAAATTATCTGCTACGGCGGCAGTCAAACCAAGTGTTTCTTTAGCTATCTCTGATAACTTTTGTTTATCCATTTCAGATGCTGGCTTTGGCTTTTCATAACCACCCGCTGTTGAGCTTGGAGGAGAATACGGTATCGTTTGATCTGGTATCATAGATTCTTTTTTCATTTTCTTTTTCCTTTTTTTCAATCTCTTTCTAATCTTATCAAGAAAATCTCCATCTTCCCCATAATCATAATTTTCCCGGATTGGATTTGGTATCTTTTTCTTGGGCATATTATGCAAACCTCTAAGTAATTATAAATTAACTTTACGGGGTGGACTCTAAATACTCAACCCTTGCTTCTAAACGATCAACCTGTTCTTGTAAATTTCTTATGTCTGGGCTAAAAGTACCTGTCATCTCAGAGTTGGCTCTTGCTTCTTGCATCTCTTTTTGATGTTGGGCTTCCATATTACGCACCCTCTCCATCCTTGATCTTTCTTTTGAATTCCACATTTGAGCGGTATCCTCTGGAGATCTCTGCTGAGACTTTTTAGTTAATTTATAATTTTTTTTTGCTGCTATACGGTAAGGGTCGGGGAAATCAAGGGGGTCTTCACTATCATCCCCCATTACAAACTCAGGCTCAGCGAATGGGCTATAGGGATCCTCTAGGTCTCCATAACCAGGGCCCCCTTCTCTTTCTGAGGGAAAATCTTCTGGTCCCATATGAGGAGCAGACTCTATTAGTTCGCTAATTCTTTTTACAACCCCACCATCTACAAGTATATTTGCTATCTCTGAAATCAAAGCTGGATCAGAAGGGCTTTTTAAAAATCCAGTTCCTTGAGTTATAGACCTAGCTATAGACTCAGCCTCTCTAAGAGAATCCTCAAGCTCTTCCATTAATTCGTGCTCGGCAAACCCTCGGGTTTCCTCTATTTGAACATCGCCAAAATCATTGCTAGAAATCTTTCTTAAGTAATTTCTTTTTGCTGCCAATTTTCTTCTCATTTCTAAGTCCTCTTTGGTTATCTAGAATTTAAAACAAACCGTTGTCAATATTGACTAAAAATATTAGTAACTACCACCCACTCTACTCCACTTTAAACCACTCTATCCCACTTCATTACCACCTTATAAAAGAGTTATATGATTTATCCCTTGATATTCAAAGATAAATGCATATCAATTTAGAAACCATATATTTTTTTGTATAATCATATAAAAAATATTATCTACTAATCATTGATATTCAAACAAATAATGAATACTTTATGTAGTCTTTTTATATGTAATTTTCCATAATTATGATTGTTAAATTTTATATATTTTTTCTATATTAAAACACATATAATCTATTTGACATCTTTAAGTACTAATATTTTTATAGTAAATAAGGAAAAGGGATCTTAAAATGCTAACCAAGCTTTCAGTTTTAACTCAGAGAATGAGAAAAAGAAAAGGAAAGAAGCCCAGAAGAGAATGGGCTTTGGTTAGTAAGTCAAGAAAGAGCAAAGATGGAAGCAGAAGAGTTTTGAGATGGTTTGGACCAAAAAAGCCCTCTAAAAAGAGAGTTGCGGAAGCAGAAAGAATAATACATTCTTTCAAATAGTATTTACTAATAATTAATCAATATATGATAACTTTTGTAAGTTGGAGAAATAATGATAACATCAATTGCAATAAAAGAGCTAATATCTATATCAAATGAACTGGATGGAAAGGGCCTATATAAAGAAGCAGATATAATCGATAGGCTTATTTACAAATCAGCTTTTACAACTCCAGGTGTTGACAGCATGATGGCAGCCCTTGGTCCAGATCTAGTTGCCGCTATAAAACAAAATCATGGTAGTGTCGAAGCCTTTGAGCAGAAAACTCTTCTGGATGGAGTCATTAAATGGACAGACAAAGCTTTACAGGGCTTAGAGGCATTAGGCGGATTTGTATCCCTAGTGGGTAAAGTTACAAAGATCCCCGGTCTTGCACTTCTTGGTAGATTTATAGCGAAAGGCATTGATTTGACCGCAGCCTTTAAAGGCTTAACGGGCTCTGTTATGGCGGTATGGGGAGAGATCTCAAAGGCTCTAGACAACGCAAAGGCTAGTATTGCAGCAGGAAAGCAGTTTTGCTTAAGGTTAGCTGACTTTGAACAAACAGGAAAGGGCATTCTTATGTTAGTAAAGTTAATTAAGATACCTGGTTTTTCACAGGCCGTAGGGCTCACAAAATTAGTGGCAGAAAAAGCAGCAATGCTTGGTTTGGATCTAAAAGCACAGGGCGAAGCTGCAGTTGCTAAACTTTTGAGCAAAGAAATTTGCTTTGGAAAGGGAAGTGATGTCATTTCGGAAAAGCCTGCTGAGGCCACCTCTCCCGAGGAGGATTACGAAGCTGTAGCAGCAGAGGTTGAGCCAGAGATCGTTAACTCTTTGAAGATGATAGGCATGATTGACATGAAGAGGCAGAGAGAGATGAAAAGAAGAAGCGTGCCAGGGAATGTTGACCTGGTCCCCGATCCAACTGGCCTTAGAGATGTAGAGATGACTGCTTAACTTTAATGATGATTTTCATCATTAAATAAGCTATAACTATATAGTTGCATAGTAAGCAGTCATAAGCCTCATATAACCCTCTTCGTTATTAAGCATAATCTTGTTTAAATCTATCTGACTGTAAGTTCCCCATGGCCTCTTAAGAAGCCCTTCAAAACCCGAACCTCTTTGGCCCGGCATTGCCCATCCTAGATTTTTATATTTACCAATTAATTCTTTTATTAAAGTTTGATCTTCTGGACTTAAAATATCTTCATAAACTTCAATATGTTCATCCAGCTTTTCCATATCCAAGGGATACCAGTATGCAGTCTTGGGGGTTTTGACACCTATCTCATCTTTATACTTACCCAAAGTCTGGTTAAATCTTTTTTCATCGTCACTTTCTTCTTTGGTGTAGATTTCCTCCATTCGTATATCAAAGCTTGGTGGTATCCCCAACTCTTTTTTGATGCTCTGAAGGTTCTTTTCCTCTGGAGACATTGAATCTGTCAGTATTTGGTTAAGTTGTGCTTTTCCTACTTCCCGAATTTCAGGGCTAATATACTTAGCAGCATCGTTCTCTAAAGCGCTAGCATGCGCCACATCCAAAATGGTTTCGAGCATGAAATCATCATTGGCCATCAAGTTGAAAAAACTATCCATACCACTAGAGCTAAACCTTGGAGGGTTGGTAGATGTTATCCTTGGATAGCCTCCGTCCGGAGTTCGCCCTAAGAAAAAGGCATAAAGGTCATATAGGCCATAAGCCGCAACATTCCTAGGATGGTTACTAATCTTTTCTTTTGCCGAAGTTTCTAATTTAAAACTATAGTCTTCATTAGGATTTTCTCCGTCAGGCCAATTTGGTTCCGACTCCACCTCTCCATCAGAAGGTTTCACAACTAAGTCTTCGGGAATTTCCCATCCAACCTGTCCATATCCTGGGGCAGCTATCACTATGAGGCTGTTTACATAATTTGCTTCAGCAGATAGGCCCATATCGTCTAGGTACTTAGAAAGTTTTATCAATTTTTTTACATTCATTTTAAAAATCCATTTGTAATAATAGTAAAAATATTAGTATTTTTTAGCTTCTTCATTTAGCATGAAAATCAAGTCACTTACAGAAGACTCGTATTCACTTTTGTCCTTCCAGCCCAACTCTGGTTTCAGTATATTGCTTGGAATTACATCTTCTTTTACATCTGGAATAGAAAATCCTGTATATTTGTGCTTAAAAGTTTTTGCTTCAGCCAGACTTCCATCATGTATTTTATTTATTATATTCCTAGTTACAGATATAGACATTCTTTTTCCAACTCCATATCCGCCTCCAGTCCATCCCGTATTCACAAGCCAGCATTGAACATCATGCTTTTCAATTTTTTCTTTTAAAATTTCAGCATACCTTTTTCCAGGAAGGGGCATAAATGGCGCTCCAAAGCAATGAGAAAAGGTTGCAACTGGTTCTGTTACCCCATTCTCTGTTCCGGCAACCTTTGCTGTATAGCCAAGTAGAAACTGCTTTACGGCCTCTTCTTTATCTAGCTTCATTACAGGTGGAAGAACACCGAAGGCGTCACACGTTAACATGATTATATTTTTTGGATGCTTTTTAACATATCCTTTTTCATCTGCCCCATCTATAAAAGAAGCTGGGTAGGAAGCTCTCCCATTTTGAGTATGCTTTGGGTCATCAAAATCAGGGATGCCATCCTTTATTACAACATTTTCTAGAATAGCTCCAGGCTTCTGACAGGCGCTCCAAATTTGAGGCTCAAGCTCTTTTGATAAATTTATTGTTTTAGCATAGCATCCATTTTCAAAATTAGTTAAGCCGTCGTCGGTCCAGCCATGCTCATCGTCACCTATTAAAATCCTGCCCTCTTCTGAAGATAGAGTAGTCTTTCCAGTGCCAGACAGACCAAAGAATATTGCTGGATTCTCACCATCTTTATCTACGTTTACAGAGCAATGCATTGGCAGATAGTTCTTCTCTGGAAAATGATAATTTAAAACTGTAAAGATACTTTTCTTTATCTCTCCCGAATAAAGAGTTCCAGATATTAGGATAATCTTTTTCGTTATTGAAACAAGGACCATTGGCTCTTCGCTTAGGGATGGGAATTGATAAAGAGTATATTTTAATTCTGTATCAATATCCCTATCTGGAACAAACATATTCCTAACAAACATAGAGTGCTTTGCATACTCGGTATATATGTCTGCCGCCAAGGAATGTTCCGTATCTCTTACAGCATAAACCTCTTGAAGATATATATCTTTTTTATATATTCTTTTTGCTTCATCCCTAAACCAAAGAAATCTATCAAGCTGCCTTTGAAACTCTTCCTCGGAGATCGCTTCATTATTTTCCCAATCTATTTTGTCGGCGGTATAAGAATCTTTGACAATCCTCTTAGCATTTGGGGAGCGACCTGTGTGTTCCCCAGTATATGCGACCATTGCGCCAGATTTTAATAGTTTAGATTCTTTGTTTCTTATGGATATCTCCATAAGCCTTTTAGAGCCAGTGTTAACTAGCATAAAAACTCCTGGGCTGAAATACCCTTCTTGTGTTTATTCGTAAGATTTCATAGAATGATCAAAGGAGGGCACAGATGTTACTCTTTCTTCAGGTATATCATCTATAGTCAGTCTTCCGCCCTCGCTAATTGTATTATACTCATCATCGGTTAATTGCGCTATAAAGGCCTCCCCATCCCAAGTTTCTCCATCGGAAAGAAAGATAACTTCATGCGGCCTCGGCTTTCTTCGATCTATATCATAGAGGTCTTCTTTGGAACGAGATTGGTCTAGCTGTAAAAGCTCCCCTGCTCTTTTTACCAAAGCATCCACATAGTTTGCTTCTTTGTGAAATCCTTTGTTATCCAAGTGTGTTGCTAATTTAATTAAATCATTTATCACGATGGCGTCCCCGCTTTGTCTTCACTGTCTATTTTATTAATAGCCATAAAAAACGAATTACAATTTATAGATTTATCATCTATATATAGATCATAATCTGGCTTTTCGCCCACGGATAAGTCATGGTGCTTGGCTCCCCATTCTTTCAAATGATTTTTTGTCATTTCGGTAAGCCTGGCGATTCTTTCTTTGTTATCTGGCGTAGAGGAACCTCTAGCTGTCCAATACACTATTGTATGGCCTTGATCATAAAGCTTGTTTATGTAAGCTATCCTATCCATCATAGGCGTGCATTCTTTATAGTTCCACTGACCTTCGTCATGGACTGTGTGGCATATGGTTCCATCTATGTCTACATATATTTTCATCTTGTTTCACCATCAATAACAACAGTGTGATACATTTCTGATTTCTTAATCAGTGCGTCCACATAGTCGGCCTCTTTGTGCAGACCTTTTGCCCGCTCCCTTTGCCCGTCGCTTCTTGATATATTTAACAAGAAGCCTCTGTGGGCCATTGCCGATGCTATTTCAAAGCTCCATTCGGCATCTTCTTCTCCCTTGAGAGTCCCCTCTATGCCCCTTAAGAAGTTTTTAGCTTTTCCCATTCTTGACTCTCCATGAAATTCAGCTTCATCACTGAAAAATTCAAGAAGTTTTGCCTCTACGTCCATTGCATCTCCCATCCTTTATTTTTATTCGTAATTCTTGCCGAACATTGAGTGTCTCCGGTGATTTACAACTTGCCGTCAACAAGTTCCAAAATGTCGTAATCACCGTATTCATTATCCTGAAAGTAGCCCATTTCACCTAGTTCATGTAATATAAAATATCTTCTTCGTTTATCATTGGGGTACTTATCATCTTTGAGTTCCAAGGCCACATCATAAACCGTATACTGATTAGTATTAATCTTTTTTGCATAGTTTTTAGCTTCGGTTTTATTTCTGCCATAATAAACCTTATTTCTCCAAATCTCACTTGCGGCTCTTTCCGCCCTTCCCGATGAATAATTCCATCCTAACTTTTCTTTCATGCAAGATTTGAGGCCATCTTCAAACTCTTCCCGGGTCATTTCCAGATTTTCGCTAGCCAAACTTTCCCATTTTTCCCCACACTCCTTTTCGGCAGCTCCTGCCTTCTTAATTAAGGCGTCTACATAATCTGCTTCTTTATGTAAACCTTTTCTATCTAAATGTGTTGCTAATTTAATTAATTCTTTAATCATTATATTTTCCATCCTAAATATCTTTCTTTGTTTAAAAACATATGGTCTAAACTATAATGATATTCATCTATAGACCTTTCGCTCTCTATTAGTTTATTTTTATTATTATATTTCATAAATCCAAAGTATCTTTCTTCTAAATAATATACATGATACGGGCTACCATCTTCTAATTCATAAAAAGAAATGTGACCAAGCCTATCTTTGTTATTCCGATCTGATAGATCTACCAACGTTTGTCTTATTAACCTCATTCTTCTAAATACTCTCTTAGGTAGTAGCTTATTGCATCAATAGTATATACCAAGTCATCATCTCGCCCTCTTTCTTTTTGAGCTTGAATATACTCTTCTAAAGATTTTCCTACGGAGTTGAAGCTTTTAACGATCTTATGAGTTTTTTCATCCCCAGAGAACATTCCATCTAAACCAAATTCATCCGATAATAAATCGGGAATGACCTCATTTGAAAATTCTCTAAGCTCCTCTCTGTCTAAATCAAATAATTCGAAATCTCCGCCAAACACCTTGGGGTTGCTTACAATTTCTCTTTTAATAAATGAAGCCATTTGTTCGTCCAGGCGTTCTGCAATCTCGTCTTCATCTTCGTAGTCTTGAAATTGACTCTCATCATCGGGAAAGCCTCGCATTGAGTATGAAGACTCTTCAACCTCTATAGGGTCAAGCTCAAGCAGAGGTGCGGCCTCTTCAATGGGCCTACCTGTATGGGTAAGCGTGGGCTTCTCATCTTTTAGTATATCAAAAAGCTCATCGTAATCTTCGAAGTCTTTTGAAGCTAATCTTCTTATAATTGAATCAAGATCATCCGCTTCTTTCCTATAGCCGCGATCATCTAAGCTGTTTGCTAGTTTAATTAAATTTTTAATCATTTTTATTTCCTTTATTCTTCATCACCAATAAGCTCGACTTCCATTCCTACTTGTTCTGCGTAATCTCCTATCAACTCCACAAAATCAATCCCGCCGTTAGTCATATTGTTTAATCTCTTGAGAAAATCATCCATATCATCTGGTGATGCATCATAAACCCGACCAATTGCATCAATCACCCACTGGATCTCCTCTGGTGAGGGGGATGAATAATTTTCAGAATATTCTCTAGCCCCATCGAGAAACTCTGTATATACCCCTCCTTCGGACTTTTCTTTTCTAATCAAATACGCTGCCATTTGGCCAACAGACGGGAAATCTATTCCATTTTCTATAATTGGAAAATCACCTTCGATATCAACTCGTATAACTTTACCTTCTAAATCTGTCTGTTCAAAGTTAGGATCATCCTCTTCTATGAAGGAGGTTTCATCAGGATCGTCACCCTCCTCTTTAAACTCGGTAACAGGATCTGGAACCTCTCCAAGGACATCGCTGTAATCTTCATCCGGTGGTGGAAGATCTGGAATTTCTTCAAAAACAGTGCTATAGTCTTCATCAGATGGGTCTCTGGTCTCAACACTGTTGTACACAATATCCCTATTCTCTCCCTCTAGTTTGCTCATCCAAGATGATGAGCTGCTGTACTCCGGAAAGTCCTTATCGGTATCTGATGACATTTGGAAGTTTGGCTCACCATAGTTTCTTGTAATTCTATTAAATTTACCATTAATATCTTCCGTAAATGCTTTATATAAATCATGATAAATCTTTTCTAAGTTTTCTTTATCTTCAGATGCTTCAATTTCTTTTGTCAACTCTGATGTGGCGCTATCTGCCACTTGTTCTAAGCCATTATTTAATTCTCTATTTTCTCTCACATTGTTTAATAATAAGTCGAATAAGCTTTGCCAACCTCTTGATGCTGCTCGCATCTCATTATTGCTCATGTCCCTTGGGTAGCTAATACTCCCAACTCTACTGGAAAAGAAATCTTCAAAGGAAATTATATTTTGGGTTAGTAGTTTTATTTTATCTTCAAAAGGTAAATCATTTAAAAATTCCATCTTTGTTGCAAAAGCATTAAATGCGCCAGAAACCCTTGGCCCCAGAGGCATGGTGCCTGTTACAGCATCTCCTATGCCCCCTATGAAGTCCTTGAGTTTTGAGCCTACCTCTTCCGTCATCCCTCTCATTCTTTCCATACGGCCAGGCCTTTCACTCTCTGAGCCTTCTTCCGTGATAGCTTCTGTAATATCAGACCCTGGAAGTAACTGAGCGGGCTCTTCTGTAGTAGCTTCTGGAATATCAGACTCTGGAAGCAACTGAGCAGGCTCTTCTGTAGTGGCCTCTGAAGCCCCCTCTCCCTGCCCCTCTGGTAGGTAGGACTGCAGGCTATTTAAAGAAAAACTCTCTCCTACATTTATTTTATAATAACTGAAATCACCCTGAGTTAACTGATTTGTAAATGCCTCTATATCTTCAGGAATCATAACTGCCTTAATTTGTCTGTATCCATCTACCGCAATAACCAGAGATTCAGAAGGTGAAAATGACTCATCAGATCTTGTTATATTAATGCCTTTGATATCTGCTTTGAAAAGCCCTCTTGTTAAAGATCCATCCGGAGCCTCTTTGAGCAGGTCTTTTGCACCATCTTCTGTTGTGTATATCCCTATTGGCTCGCCATATGTAGCTTGATCCGATGAAACATAGGTTACGAACAAATCCTCATAAGAATCAGGGATTCCATCACCATCATCATCTGTATCTCTTTCGTCAGGAATACCGTCACCATCCGTGTCACTAACCGAAGGAGTGAGCGGGTCTTCTGGACTTGCTTCACCAGCGGCTGGAGTAGGCTGGCTTAATTGATTCGTAATTCTTCCAAGTTCTAGGTAGGCATCTCTTCTTGCTTTTTGATGCTCAACCATTTCCTGTTTAAGAGCCTCTCTGCTCTTGCCTTCTTCAGCAACAGGCGGGTTCATGGATATATTAAGCCACTTATCATAGGCTGCCTGTTGTTCGGGAGTCATAGAGCTTTGAGGTTCTGGCCTAGGCTCAACGGTTTGAGGAGCTTGGTATGGGTCATACTCCTCTACTCCTAGAGTTAACTCCTCCTCTGTTAGCTCTCCAGAGTTTTCATCGGAGTTCTCTTCAGTCTGTTCGGTTAGCTCAGCCTCACCCTGACCTCCTGTCTCCTCTGCCATTTTTAGAATTACAGAGTCGAGAAAGGAGGCCTCCTTTGTCAACCCCGTCCCATCTAAATCATTTGCTATTTTAATTAAATTTTTTAACATTTATGTACCTTTATGCAAGCAAAATGCTTTGCCATTCTCTTATTCTTGGCTCCAGGATGGCCCTTGCTTTTTCTAAATTTTCAGACTGGCCCGTTTGTGCAGCTATCCTTTTGACTGCCGAATCAATCAAATCCATATCATTTGGGCTATTTACCAAATCGCAATACTCCCCAACCTCGGCAATAAACGGAACTCCGTTTGGCAAAACAATATCATGCAAAGGGCTTGTTAGATAACCCCAGAGCAAACTTTCATAATTAAAATTCCACAATCCGGTTTTTTCTTCTATAAACTTTGCATATTCTCCATATCCCTGTATATAATCAACCGCATACAATATTACAGGATACTGCTTAATCAAGCCTTCTAAGGAATTATATAATGGCCTTAGTACGTCTACCCCTGAGAAGCCCAAAGCAGACTCGTTTGCGTCAGCAAGTTTGTTTATCATTTTTTCAAATGAAAATCCACATATCTGTATACCATCAGCAGTCCAAGTCAATGCTTTGTTGCCGCCACCAAAAGTGTGGCTACCTAGAGGGGTTGGAATACTTCCTGCTATAAACCTGAGAATGCCGCTTCCACCTCTGGATATAACCCAACTGTACTCTTCTCTTGCCCACTCATTTAATTTATTAAAAAGATAATCATAACCTTCTTCTACGACATCCTCGTAGGCGTCTGCAATGCTATTGTCGCTCCAATAGTCTACAGATGTTTCTATAAAATCAGGAGTCCAATCTCTCCAGTTAAATGCTGATTTTACAAGCAGGGAGTCGAGGTAATCGGCCTCCTTCGTAAGACCAGCCTTGTCTAAATCATTTGCTATTTTAATTAAACTATTCAAATACAACATAGTCTTGATCCTCGATTGAATTTCCCTTTAATAACTTTTCAGCCATGCTAGCTGGTATTATACTAGGATTTATTAGTATCACATCTTCTTTCCAAACAACTTCCTCAATATAACCATATTCTGGCTTGGTGTTTGATTGAAAAAGAATCGCAACTAGCTCGTCATCTTCAGTTGACTTTGACATCATATTATTTGACTGAACGCCTGGAGTGTAAGAACCCCAAGTAACGGATACCGCATGGACAGTACCCTCAAGGGTTGTATCATAAGGGGGGTTAACTAATATTTTGCCAGCTTCTTCTATTTGAAGAGCCCTACTTAGTAATGTGAAATGAACATAGGTGTCTTTTGAGTGATCTGAAGATTTAAAAACCCTTCCACCCATTGGGGTGGAGTTTCCGGTATCCTGAAGCATCCCAAAGAGCATCTCAGGATTTAACTCATTAGAAAGCTTAAGAAGGGAGTCAGCTTCCCTATGCATTCCCCCTCTCTTCATTGATCTGGCAATAGATAAAACCCTACTCTTTTTATTCTTCATTTGCCCACTCCAGTAGCTCATCAGGTGCGGGCTCCCACTCTTGACCAGCTAATGAGCCAAGAAACGCTTGAAGCACTCCGTCTAAAACAGATTTTCTAAGGTCGCCCTCCTCAATAAGTCCTTCTTGCAGCTGCGTATAAGAATCCTTTGGTACCTTTATGACAATAGATTGATCCTCCCATAGGGTTCCAACTGGGTAAAAATCTTTTTCTCCAATTTCTGTTTCTAATTTATCAAACTTATGATCATCTAACAAAGTCTCTGCCTCACTAGCTTCAACCTTAAGGCCGGATAACCTGAGAGCTTCAGCTAATATGTTTATTTTATTTTCATAATTCATCTTTTGTACTTTCCATTAGATTTTTTACGTTATCAACATTAAAACCTTTTCCAGTTCTATATATAAATTCATATATGATTCCAGTAATCGGATGAGGATGAGTAAAGCATTGAGATAGGCCGTCTGCAACAATTGGCTCTTCTGTAGTAAATGTTCCTAAGCTTTTCTCTTTCCATGATTTCATTATTTCTGAAACATCATCTACTTGGTATGCTATATGGTGAACTCCCCCATTCCCTCTTTCGTCAACCCACTTCTTTACAATGGACCCTTCACTTCCTTCGGAAACAAATATGTCGGGTGGTATTTGATAAATGGTGTTATTATAAATACATATAGATCTTACCGACTCTGATATATCCCCAAAGTTTTCTGAAACCTCGGATGGCGATAGAGCGTAGCATTTTGCAGTTGACCCATCATCAAAATCTATTTGAAAATCATCTTCTATTCTGTAGCCAAAGGCTTTGATAAAAAAATTTGCAGCAGTCTGCCTATCTTTAACTCTATATGCTATATGATCTATTCTCATAAAAACCTCTAGTAAGATTAAATTTAATTACTCTTCATACTAAAAGCTATATTTATTAATAAAAATAATATGAAACTTATATGATATATTTATTCGGATAAATTAAAATTAATACTAAAAGAGCGCCTCTCTCCATCAGACCTAAAGGGATAGACAGTATGGATTAAATGAGCGGGAAACAGGTAAAAGTCTCCAACTTTGGGAAGCACAGAGTGGTTGTGTCTTTGCAATGGTGCGCAAGGACCTTGTATAAAATCAAGATGTCCCACTGATGGATGATGGTCCTCCGAATCTCTTCTCTGCTCCTCTTGCCACTCTGGTAATTTAAGATAGCCTACGCAGGTCATATTGCAATTGTTGTGTATATGACCTGGGTTAAAGTCCCCTGCGAATGACCTTACGAACCATGCTGACTTAACCTCTGTATTAATCGAGCTAGTCTTTTTCGCCAACTCGTTCTGCACAAGAAATCTGTAATAGTTTCCTAATGCTTTATAGAAGTAGGTAATATGCTTGTCCATTACCTCCTCTGGAATTAACAATTCTTGTTTTACTTTGCCCACCAAGTTTTCAGAAAAGTCTAAGCTTTGAGCCAACTCCTTGTTCTTTATAATTTCATCACAAGATTTATTAAAATCTGAAATTAAAAGTTCTGGTAGCCTAAACTTCATTATAGTTGGACCAAAAGGTCTTAATGCACTAGTTATATAGTTTTCATTTTCAGAAAAATAATTCACAATCACTATCTATTTTTTATAAGCAAACTGCTTATTGGGTTAATCCGCTCACGAATCTTCTGCAGAGTCAGAAATTTCCGCTTCTGGGCCCTCCCTTCTTTCATCTTGCATTTTCAAGAATTCTTGAAGACGAGGTCTTATGAATTGATCATACTCGTCTTCCCCGCCTTCGGCAGATATTTTTTTAATTATTTCATCTAACTCATCTGCTTGCTTTGTAAAGCCATTGCTGTCTAGATGGTTTGCTAATTGTATTAATTCTTTAATCATTAGATTCTCCCTTGCGAGTCTGTTGTGTTTGTTGGCTTGGCGGCATATAGGTGTCCCAAGTAAGCGTTACTCTTGCTACAGAGCCGTCTTCCTGCTTTTGAATATAAGAATAACCAATTGTCCCCTGTTGGCTATTGTAACTTTTGTTTTGATATTCGAATCCTTGAGATATAACAGCTTGTCCAAGCGCCCCACCTTGATCTGCATTTTGCCTAAACCAGTTAGTCTTCTTATTAGCATTATTCGCCGTCTTTCTGATGACAAAGTCTAAATAATCCGCTTGCTTTGTAAAACCTTTGTTATCTAGATGGTTTGCTAGCTGTATTAATTCTTTAATCATTTTATATCCTTTACCATTTTTGAATTGCCTTATTGGCTCTTATTGATTTTCTTCTTAAGTCTGCTGCTACATCTGAGTACTCAACGCCTGTATAGATTGCACTATCCCTAACTCCCTTCATGGATCCAGTTATCGCCATTTGCAAATCTCTTTTGAAACTTAGAGCCCCATTGGGATCTGCCGCTTTAACCATATCCATAAACTCTGGATCATTAGCTTTTGCATTTAACATAGCCAAAACAGCATTTAAACTTTCTAAAAAGTTTTGATTGGAGTTGACCATACTCATAAAACCACTTAGTTCAAACCAGTATTCCTTAACGTTATTAGGAGTTAATTGAGAATATTTTGATTTGTAACCAGATAGCATGTCGGAGTAATTTTCTCCAAGCCCTGTTTTATCATAGTCGGTTACCTTGTAAGTATACGTATCTTCAATCTCTCTAGCCTTATCCCTTTCTCGTTCAAAGCCGGAAGATGGATTGGGAATGAAAGGTGCGATATCTCTTCTCTCTTGGCGAATTTGTTTTGGAGTCTTAAAAGTAAATCTGCCACCCGTGCCTCCACTGCCCGATTCTCCAGCGGCACCAGGATTTCTCCTCATACGTCGGTTAACTTCTTTGTTACCGCTCCACATGTTTTTTATACTATCCCAAAAACCGGAAAGTTTTGTTATTCTTTCTTTTCTTTTGAAATTTTCTTCCATATCTTCTTCCAATTTTTTTCATATAAAAAATTAACTAACGTCATTATAATACTGATTATTATTATAAAAGTAAAAGATCTATAGATTCCGCCGAAAAAAGTATAAGTTATAGTAAATCCTATGGGTAGTGATAACCCAAGTCTCCATATAATAACTTTATATATAGCCTCTTTTGAATCCAAGGCAACCTTCTTCCATGTAATTATGGTTAGAGCAAATCTATTTTTAATTTCACATATAATTGGACTGGTATTAATAACCTTGTTAAGAAAATATACCGCTCGGCAGCCTATGATCAAATTTTTTTTTAAAAAATAGGAAACGGGAGATGTGAAGAGCAAAAAAAGAAATAGCTTCGTGCCCAAAGTATTAATTTTACTAGTATTGCTAGATCTAATTGCAACATCCATATGGTTTAACTATTACGGAATAGGCGAAGCAAACCCGTTTATGTCCAGTTTTTTAGAAAAATCTACTTTAAACTTCGCCATCACCAAAATATGCTTATCCCTTCCCAGTATATGGCTTCTTAACAAATTTCAAAATAAAGTTTTGGCCAGGTTTGGCCTGGTCTTTCTTACTATTATATATACTATGGTAGCCTTTATACATTACTTTGTATTTGTCAACTTATAAAAACCCAAAATGAAAATTTTTAAAAAAATATATTTAATAATATTTCTTACCATAATCTTCAGCATCTCGCACTCAGATGTCAGCTCTGCTTCAGATAATAGCTTACCATCTTTAGTTGGCAAGTGGGCTAGTCCCCCTAAGGTAATTTTATGTAGCTCTCTTAATATAAAAAGAGGAAGAATGGAGAAGACCCTTTACTACTGGGAGAAGCTGGGGTATAGATTTGGAGCTGTAATATATGCGGAAGTAGAGAATAAATCCTGTATCTTTGGACCCTCCGTTGGAGAGATTACGATAGACATTCCAGGCCAAAGTTTTGACTTCGAAAAAATAGCAATATCAACTACCAGTCGTATAAAGGGTTCATCTGAGATTGTATTTGCACATATTCAGATACAGCAAAACTCCGTCTCTAAAGAAAGAGTATTAGAGCATGAAATTGGTCACGCACTTGGCTGGGGTCATTCAAAAAGAAAATACCACATTATGAATGAGTCCTGGGTAGACGGTGGGCACAATTCATATGGTTTAAGTTATAAAAATTATAAAATTTACTAGATATAATTTATCCACGCAAATCTCTTTCTCTTTAAAAGATAAACTTGATCATTATCGTTCTCAAAAGCTTCTTTTTCAAAAGGAATTTCCCTGTAAGCTAAACTTGAGCTTTTATATTTAAAAATATTTTTTACATAGAAAAATACATAAAGAAGATAAAATGGCAAAATCAACATCTCCTTTTGCTGAGCAAGATGTATTCTTTCATGATTTATCAAGACATCATCACCCCTTCCTCTTATAAAAATAAATGGAAATAGCGTTATTGCTTTTATTCTTATAAAGATACTTAAAAGAGCGGGTATCTTGCTGTTCTCATAAATTATTCCAAAAGAAACTTTCATTTCACACCTTATATTTTTCTTTAACTTTCTCACTTATAGGTATAGTCTCCCCATCACCATCAACTCTGACAAAAGTTATTTCTGTTTCGCACACTATTTTTTGAGTCCCGTTGTAAGGGCTATGTCTTCTTGCCTGTAGCTTTATAACCACAGAGGCCGTTCCGACCTTTAGGACTTCTCCATATACTTTTATTAAATGACCAGGCCTTACAGGTTTTTTAAAAACAGTTTCAGATAACTTTAAAGTTACCATCCTAGGGGTGTCACAACACTGTGCGGCGTAAGCTCCTCCAGCCTCATCAAGCCAGGCCAGCATCACTCCTCCAAATAAATTTCCATGAACTCCAATATTCTGACCCTTACATATATGGGTTGAGATAAGCTCCATTTTATCTTCCTCTTTTCAAATACAGCCAGAAAGTTTTAAGGCCAGCAAAAAGGAGTAAGCCTCCCATTCGCAATTAGAGTATGGTTTTTTTTGGTTTCCTGTAAACACATAAGTAAACTCACCTATTTTAATGTAATCCAAATCTTTTCTGCATATACTAGAGTTTAAATTTTGTACCTGACTTACTCTTGGAATTAGTACTTCATCAACAGATTTATGTAGAAAGTTTACAACTGCTTCTTTCTTTATTAAGTCACCATCCGCCAGCCTGAAAAGCTCATCCTCTTTTATAGAGGATGGAAAGTCAACACCTTCTGTGCTTATATTTATCACTTTTGAAATCATGATGGCACAATTGAGGTCTATATTTAAGCATTCCTCTTTTACACCCTCTATGTATTTAAAAGTTATCTCCTCTGGTATTCTTAGAAATATATATTTAAAATCTGAACTCATTAGTAATTCTCAATTTCATAACCCACTTCAACTAAAGATCCGTAATTGGGTATAAAGTTTAATTTAATTTTATTTTCACTATCTATATATTCCCAATCATACGTAATAGCTTGATCTACATAAACAACTAATGAGTCAATAATTGGTGCATCTTCACTTAAAAGTATATAATCAACCTGCTGAGTTAGATAGGATGATTCAGAAAGCCAGACAGACCAGTCTTCTTCTTTTATATCTATTAAGTCTTTGTTGTAAAGAGCTGATAACTCATCGTATTTATATCCGATCTCATTAGCCCAACCCCCATTCTCGTCATCTGGGTTCGCAATACATACTACATCGTGATTGACATCTTTAAACTCTTCGTGCATCCAATCATAAAAAATACTTGAGCTAATCGCGCTCTGCTCATCCTCATCCGAAATGAGAAAAAGTAAGAAATCTGCGTTTTCTCTTCTAAAGCCGTGTATATCTTCTCCAGAAAGAAATGTGTAAGTTGACGAATAACCCTCTTCGAGCCTAGTCGATGGTAACAAGCTTGGCGCCATAAGCATATCTATCGTAGAAGAAGAGTGGTCATAGTGGCCCACGTATGATAACTCATTCGGATCCATAGTTATGTATCCAAATCTATAATCCAAAGTTAGAGACTCTATATCTTGACGAAGTATGTCCATACCGTCAGCTACATTTTCAAAGTTATCACTCATAGATCCAGAGGTGTCCAAGACGACAAGAACGTCTAGCTCTCCCAATCTATCGGATTGAATAAAGGAATCCACTACAACACGAGTATCTTTCTTTTCAGTTATAGATATATCAGATTTGCAACCTACAAGTGCTGTTAGTAAGAAAAATGTAAATATCTTTTTGAATACTTCCATTGCCTACCTCTGTAATAGATAGGCTGAAATTACCATAATTTTTTTAACCAACAGTATATTGTACTAAATTGAAAAAAAAATTTTATTAAAAAAACATTGACAATTAAGTAAAAAATATTTTTTTTTATTTTATATTTTGTATAATAAAAAAATGGAACCAATAGAGTTAACTGCTGCAATTGTGACAATAATATCATTTGGTATATTAATGTTTTTCGCAGGAAGCTTTTTTCAATGGAAAAAAGAAAGAGATAGGGTGGATAGGCTCTTGGAGGGTATCTTAAAAAGTAAGAATCAAAGCTCTGGTATAGAACTAGAGTAGAATTCTACGTTGTCTCTTAGTTTTTTAAGGTATATGTTTGAAATCGGACTCACCCATACTATTGTTTCAACTAACTGGTACCCACCAGGTGTTGCTCCAATGTCTATTGCAACAAGGCACCCCATGTACTCGCCCCTATCGTTGAAGACTCCAGACCCTGAGGCTCCGAGCCAAGCATATCCGTTTACTATATAGGAGTTTCTTGGGCTAGCCTCAACCCCCACAACCCTGCCCCTTAGGGATAGCATCGAGTGAGAAGAGGGGAATGAAGAGTAAAAGACATCATCACCAAGGTACTGGTCATACTCTTTTTTTGCTGGCCTAAACTTCATTGCTTTTTTGGAATTTAACTTAGGAACAACCAAGACTGCTATATCGTTTAGCTCATCTGAAAATACAACATTCCCTATAACTATCTCTGTACCATCAGCTTTTATCAAGAATCTCTTATCTGACCCTACAACATGCTGTGCCGTTATGACTATGTACTTATCTCCCATTTTAAAATAAGAGCCAGATCCATGCCCCAAGCCGTTTACCGAGACGACTTTAACAGCTGAGTTTCTAATCTTAGACTCTAGACTCGTTAAAGCTACTGTTTCTTTCTCTAAGTTTAATGACAAAGAGCTTTCGCTGCTTGCATTAAATGCGTTTTTATTAAAATTATTTAATAAAAATAACAATGGTAAGAATAGGATTAGTGCAAATATTATTGATAATCTTTTCTTCATACTGATATACTTTTATATTAGTTATTTTATTAAAATGATTTTATCGCCCACATTGCTATACCCATAGCAAACTGAACTACTGCAAATATAGTTACGGCTTTGGTTTTAAAAAGCTTCAAGTCCTGAACGTCGTCCAACAAAGTTTTCAGTTGACTGGGAGAGGCAACTTCATCTATTTTTTCTTTCCATTCTTTTATTTCGTTAACCTTATCTTCTTTGACTTTCATCTCAGCCAACTCTCTCTTTACATCCTGAATCTCTGAGTTCAAACCTTTTACGCCTGCCGACAAAGTTTCTAACTCTTTTAATACGTGTCTTGACCACTCATTCCAGCCATTTTGATCCGAAGACATATCAAACCCCTTTTTCTTTAAAAGTTATCAGTATTGACCCGACTACTGATCCGCTGTCATGGCAGACCATAGGTCGTGAAAATATTTTTATACCATTAGAGCTAAATGCATAATCTGAGCCATTTAGAGCCATATTTATTGCATCACCCACGTTTTTACTAAAATTAACTTCATCGCCAAAAAGATCCTCTATAGATGCACCCTCTTTTAGCTCTTCCTTCATAAAACTACCTTCATGCATAATTACAGTGCTTTTTTTATCTAAAACTATGCAGGTTATATCGTCAGAACAAAAATGCATAATTGCAGATAAAACATCATAGCCAAGCCTTACCCTTTTGTCCCTCAAACATAAAGAGTCTGTAAGATTCTTTAAGTATGCTAAATCAGACATATCTTCTCCAAGCTAAAAACTAATTAAATTTAAATCATTAATAGTTATTTTTTGTGAAAACAAAACTCATTTAAATAAAACTATGCTTTTCAAAGTAATATTTTTTTATATTTTTCCTGCTTCTTCTACGATTTCTTCAAGCATCTGACTACTGTAACCCTTCAATATATCAAAAACTTTCATGTCTCTATCTAAAATGAAGAAAGTTGGCCAACCCGTTACAGGCCAGTATGACTCACTGCTTTGATTCAGCATGGATCTGCTACCGGAAAGAACAACTGCAGACGTGATTCCATATGTATCCATCCACAACTGCAAATCATCTGCCGAGGGCTCTGCGCCGGATGACGTCTCTACCAAAACTGTTATATGAACAAAGTCTTCTTCGCCATATTTATCCTGCATCCTTTGCGCCTCTGAAGCGGCAACTCTACAGTATCCGCACCACTCTGTACTAAAATCAATTAAGATAACCTTTCCATAGAAATCATATAAAGATACCTCTTCTCCTTTTTGGTTTAAGAGAACAAAGTTGCATGCATGATCGCCAACTACATTAGAACAAGTGTCCCAATATATTGGATCAAAAACTTCTTCTTCCGCTGTTGTTTCAAGCTCTGCTGGACCACAGGATGAGCACCCAATTGATACCATAGTTAAAAAACTAAGCAGTATAAACTTATAAATTATTCGCAAGTTGCCCATGTTGCATACCTTATGTCTACATCGCTATTTTCTGGTGGAGCGATGGTAAATGTGATTGAGTTAGAAGAGCTGCTGTATGTCCAAGCTGATGACAAAACTCCATCTACCCAGACCTCTATCGTTTCTTCTATAGGAGTATCTGATAGAGGAAATGACATAATTGCCATAGAATCTGTTGCTAAAGTATCCATGGTAACGCTCCAGTCCGTAGCGCAGATTGACATAAAAGTACCCCCAAGGTCGCTGACTACATCATAGTATCCGGAACCGAACTGGGCACCGCCGTTTGAAGTACATCCAGATGGATAGTCCCCTGCAACCGCGTGTGCAACCACCAAATCGGAGGAACTTTTTAAAGATAAAAGGTGAGAGGAATAATCGGAAGTAGTCATCGTACTTGAGTGACTAGAGAAGTCACCTTCGTCAGAAACATATACAACAACCAATCTTGAGGAACTTCTAAAGAAACCAGTTGGAGACCCGGGAGCTGCATCACCACCAGGGTAAGTGGCCATAAAAGAATAATACAACCCTTTTTCAATTGGGCTACCATGTGTCCCAATTGAGTCAACTTGATTGTTAAATTCCAGTATTGGGTCAGAAGTTAATGGTGTTATTATGTCGCCAACAAATGCGGCCTCATCTGTCGTGACTAAAGCAATATGATAGTCAACTCCAGCCAAATTAAATGCATTTATGAAAGAGTCAAAGTTGTTTTTTATATTTGTTTGATTTGACCCCATAGATCCTGAGTTATCAATTACAAAAAGTATATCTACCGCAACCTTTCCTTCTTGTTTGAAGTAATCTGCATTCCAGGATTCATAATCTCCAAGACCATCATGAGATGACACTGATATGCTATTTAGAGGGTCATTCGATAAAATTTCTATATATGCTGAGTCATCGTAAGAGTCAAGGGGCATATAGTTTACTTTTAAATTTATATAGTCTCCAGGTAATATGACCCAAGGAAGTTGGCCATAATCAGATTCATAATCATATAAGCTAAAGTCGACTGGTAGGGATGCAAAATATTCTAAATCATTTATTTCCAAATTTACGTTACCTACATTCTCTATGACTACATCCAGGTCTTCATCACAACCTATATATATACTGCTAAAGTCAAAGTACTCCGGCGTTATTTTAATTACTGGAGCATCTCCAGACCCACCAATTGGCACTCTAACTTCTGGATTTTCAGGGTCATTTGATCTTGCTAAAATAAAATCACTATTAATTTCATAAGTCAAAGGGTCATAGCCAAGAGTTAAAAAAGTAGACTCTTCTGGCTCCAAAGACGATACAGATAAAGAGGATAGGGTGAAGTTAGAGCTTCCGTCAAGTA
>MDTB01066977.1_pt1 | contig 27904 bp, 29 predicted proteins | sample 811161 | NCBI WGS metagenome assembly MDTB01 (sample SAMN05326650, study PRJNA326480) | marine metagenome | isolation source: seawater | place: Mediterranean Sea | collected 2009
AAAGAGGTGAAATATGAGTGATGTATATGTAGTTGGAGTTGATATGATTAAATTTGGAAGATTTCCTGATAGAAGTGTTCCTAATATTGGAGCAGAAGCTGCGCTTATGGCTCTCGATGATGCTGGTTTAAGTATAAAGGACATGCAGGCTATGTATTGTGGAAATTTGGGTCAAGCTAACGCCATGGTCGGACAAAGAATTCTTCAGGAAATTGGTCAAACAGGTATGCCTGTAGTGAACGTAGCAAATGCTTGTGCAACAGGAGCTACGGCTTTCAGAGAGGCTTGGATGTCTATTAAAGCAGAAATGTATGACGTGGTTTTAGCAGTCGGCGTAGAACAAATGGGTAAAGGTCTTTTAGGCGGTGCCTCAAATGGTGATGGAATACCAAAAGAAGGTCTTTTAGGCTCCGGAACAATGCCTTGTGTTTTCGCCGAAGCTGGAATGGAACATGCTAAAGAACATGGAACTACATTTGAACAATTTGCAAAAATTTCAGTGAAAAATCATCACCACTCAACAATGAATCCTAAAGCAATGTATCAAATTGAAACTCCTTTAGATGATGTTATGAATGCCGAAATGATTTCTTATCCGAATACAAAACTCATGTGTTCTGTAAATGTGGACGGTTCTGCTGCCGCAGTATTAGTTTCGGAAAAAAAAGCAAAAGAATTAGGCATGTCTAGAGCAGTTAAAGTAAGAGCATCTGCAATGGCAAGTGATCCTTATACTGATAGAGATTTAGTTATGCCAGATGTTAACGCTTGTACTAGATTGGCTGCGAAAGACGCCTATGATCAAGCAGGTATTGGTCCAGAAGACGTAAATTTAGTGGAGTTGCACGATTGTTTTGCAACTGCAGAAATGCTCCATTATGAAAATCTTGGGCTTTGTAAAGATGGCGAGGCTGGGAAAATGATTGACGAAGGTCATGTGGAACTGGGTGGTAAAGTACCTGTAAATGTTTCTGGAGGCCTTCTTTCAAAGGGCCATCCTCTTGGAGCCACAGGTATTGCAAACATTTATGAAATTTGCACTCATTTAAGAGGTGAGGCTGGTAAAAGACAAGTTGAGGGTGCAAGAATTGGAATGACTCATGTTATTGGTCTTGGCACTGCTTGCGGTATTCATATTCTAGAAAAAATATCATAATTGATAGTTGGAATAGTTGGAGATACACATAACAATCTTAAAAATATCTCCAAAATATGCGAAATATTTAATGAAACCAAAGTTGATTTGGTTATTCACACTGGAGATATAACTCTACCCAAGTCTTTATTGGCTTTTAAAGATTTAAATTGCAAGTTAATAGGAGTCTTTGGAAACAATGACATTTTTGAAAAAAAAAATTTATTGGAAGCTTCTAAAGAATTCAATTGCGATCTTAACGACGAACCATTTTTTTTAAATTTGAAAAATAAGAGTATTTGCATAGTGCATCATCCTGAATTAATAGACGCAGATTTGTTAGAAAAATCTGACTTTATCTTTCATGGCCACACTCATAGATACAGAAATGAAATAATTAACGAAACATTAATTTTTAATCCGGGAGAATGTGCAGGATATCTCAAAGGGAAAAATAAAATCGGAATATTTAATTTCTTAAAAAAAGAAGCGAAGACTATTTCCTTTTAAAAAGAAATTTTTTTATAAAATAAAAGATACTTAAGAGAAGGGATATAAGAAAAATCATTGCAAATAAGGGTCTTGCAAGTCTGCTAAATCCATTGTTTTGAATAATGGTATTTTCTAAAAAAATTATTGAAATTATAGGAGCTAAATTTCTACTTCCTGGCTCTAAAAACCAAACACTAAAAAGGATTCCCGCAAAAAAAGAAGTAACCAAGAAAGCTAAAATTTTATTTGGAAAAATTTTATATAAACAAAAACAAATCAAAATAGAAATAAAATAATATAAAACCCAAAAAAATATCATTTGAACTCTAAAATAATGCTTTTTACAGCTTTTTTATTTTTTAAAATTTCTAGTAATTTTTTTTCGTCATGATCAATCACTGATTTAATTAATTCTTTTGATCTCTTATTCTTAAAAATGTATGAAGGAGGCAAATTCATTTCGCTTGCAATTTTTTCTCTCCAGTAAAATAAAGTTTTTTCATAATAATTGGCTTTTTTAAGTTTTTTTAATCTTGATATATGTAGCTTCTGATTTCCTAACGTGGCTTCACGTTTAGAAATTGCACAGGCTTCGCCGTATAAATTCATTTCTTTCAGAATTTTTTTTTGTTTCTTAAAGATCTCTATTAAATATTTTACGTCATTTGCCGCATATTTCATTTGATTCTCGGTGAGAGGTCTTTTTAGCCAATCAGAATTTGTTTCTGACTTATCAATATGTATAGAACAATACTTAAAAACAATATCAGCATAATTTTTAATTTTTTTTGAAATAAGTTTCTCAGCTACTTGAACATCAAATACATTAGTTATTTTTATTCCGGCTGAAGAACTTAATGTTGTCGTATCACTCTTTACAGAATGAAAAATAAATAATTTGTCTTGCGTATTTATCAATTCGTTTAAAAGGCCTGGGTTATTTATTTGTATACAATCAATTAAGAAAATCTCTTTTTTAGTGCTAACTTGTATCAAACTTAAGATTGGGTAATAAGTATTTCTCCAATCAAATTCGGTATCTATTGAAATTATCAATTCTTGACTTATTGATTCTTCGAATTTTTTTAACTCTATATATGAGTCGACGTAAAATATTTTTTTTTCATTCGCGGACTTAAAAAAAATATTTTTAATGAAATTACTAAACTTAATCGTCATTATAATTTTGAAAAGCTTGGAAAATACGCTCATAAAAATTTAATAATAGAGCTTTTAAAATTTTCAAAAGAATATTTATTCAATGCTTTATTAAAAATTGTTTCTGATGGACTTTGTTCTATAAAGTCTATTAGATTATTTAAAGATATTTCTAAATCTTCATTGTTATATCTAAATACAACTGGGTTTTTCCATGCATAATCTTGAGTACCTGAGTTTTGCTTTTTTAGTAGCACCGGTCTGCCAACTGTCAAAGCGTCTAACTGAACTAATCCGAATGCTTCGCCAGAATTAATGGAGGGAAGAACAAGAGCATTGGATTCAGATATCTTTTTGAATTTTTCACTTTCTGTTAACCAAGAAGAAATGTTTATTTGAAAATTAGTTCTTTCTTTTCTTTTAATAATTTCTCTTTTCAATTCCCCCTCTCCTATTATTGTTAATTCTATTTTTTTTTTGATTAAGTTTTTTTTAATTAATTCGTTTAAAGAATCTAGGAACTCCAAAATACCTTTATAAGGTACTAATCTGCCAATAAAAACCAATTTAAGCCTATCGCCGATTATATTTTCTTCAAAAGAAAATTTTCTATCATTGGATAGGGGTAAATTTATTACCATAGAATATTTAGAAAGTTTTGAAAATTTTTGTTCATGCTTAGAAGTAACTATTATTTTCAAAAATTTAAACCGGGCTAACAAGTATGTTATGAAGAAAAAAATTTTTCCGATTTTGGTAGGCGACCTACTATGTTGGAAAACTATTATTTTTTTCAGAAGTAATAATGATAGAAAAATAGCTATAAAACCTCCTAAGGTGGGCATATGTATAAGGATTTTTTTTGAATTTAATATTTTTTTTAACAACTTAACGTAAAAAATAGGATTTAAAGGTAAATATTGATTCTTAATATTTAATGCCTTTTTTGGAGAAAGTTCAGGTTTATTTCTATCAAATAATAAAAATTTTACTTTTTCATTAGGTTGAAATGCAACAATATCTCCTCCCAGTATTTTTTGAAAACATTCAGCAACGTACTCTACTCCGCCGACCGTCAAATATTTGTTGCAAATTTGCAATATACTAATTTCTTTCAATGTTTTTGTGATTGGAAAAATCTTTGTCTAAAGTTTTTAAAAGTCCTTCTTTTAAAGAATAAGGAGGAACAAAGCCTGTTTTATTTACTGATGAAGAAAAGATAGTAGATTCTAGAAATTTTTTCAATCTTATATAACTAACCGGCATCTCTTTTCCAGTAACGTATGAAATAAAGTCAAAGAAATAACCAATTAGTGGGAAAAAATATTTGGGTAACCTCAAGTTTAATTTCGATTGGTTACCAGTTTTTTCTTTTAAAAATTTTATCAATTCTTCCATATTTAAGTCTGGCTTATCAATATAATTAAATAATTCTAATTTTTTATTCTGTTTTTTATTTAGTAAAAATGTCACAAATTCAACTAAGTTTTCGACGTACGCTAAGGACTTTGTGTTTTTTCCGTTTCCGATCATAAAAAATCTTTTTTTTACAATTTGAGAAATTAAGTTGTAAACATTACCTCTATTACCTGGTCCAAACACTACAGTTGGCCTGATAATAGTCAATTTTCTGTCTTCAATGTTTTCATTAAGCCAGTTTACGTAAACCTCCTCGGCCTTGGCTTTACTCCTTCCATATTCATTGAAAGGATTAATTTCTCCGTTTTCATCAGTTTTCTGATCCGCAAAACCATAAACCGCGACAGAACTAAAAAAAATAATGTGACGTATTTTTTTTTCTTTTGCTAAATAACATAAGTTTTCAGAGCCTTTTACGTTCACCTTTTCATAAGCAGATTTAGGTTCATTGTCTTTATGAACTGCTGCAAGGTTAATAATAATATCTTCAGAATTAAATAAATTAGAAAAATCTGAGGCTTTGGTTATATCAAAATACTGAAATAAATTAGGAAACTTTAATGAAGGTTTTTTATCAAGAATTAAAACTTTGAAATTTTTTTCGATTAGGTTTTTTGCAAGATTTTCACCAATAAATCCACTTCCGCCAAGAATTATAATTTTCATATTTATCTATCGACTATTTTTAAGTTAAGAAATCCTAAAATCATTCCTAAATAGCACCATAAGTAAGACCTCATATAAGTTGATTCAAAACTCATTACCAGAAATATTGATGCAATGATTGCTAAGTAAATCCAAAAAATCTGTTCAGAACTTATTAAAAAAATTTTATAAAAAAAATAAAAAGAAGTTATTGAAAATATTATAAAACTTAGCACTCCAGCAGTTACAAAAACTTCTATCCAAATATTTGTAGCAGGCATTCCTCTAATTTCAATCCAATGATCCCAACTTCTTGATAATTGTATATCTGAAGAATAGGCTTCATAAGAACCTAATCCAGTTCCAAAAAGCCAGTTTGATTTTATTATTTCAATCGCCTCAATCATCCTAGGATATCTGTTTCCCCCTCTCATAACGATCAGTTCCCATTGATCAAAAGATAAACCATTTAAAAGTACCTTGAGCACTCTGGTGTTAGTATCGTCTACATTTTGTACATAAAATAAGAAACCCATAGCAAAGAAAGTAAAAACGAAACCTAAAATAATCAATCTAGAGAGATTGTTGATATTTTTCTTGATATAGAAGATTAAATAAATAAATAAAATAGTTAAAAGAATTAGCAAAAATGCTGCAGATACTGAAAATACTGAAAACACAGCTAGAAGTACATAGTCGAAAAAATTTGAGTATTTCCTATAAAAAACTAAACCAGTAATATATGGAATTAGAAAAATTGATAAGTAAGAAACTTCATAAAATGTTGAAGTAGGTCTATCCTGAATTCCTATTAGAAATAAAAATAATCCAATCAAGATGTGAAACCTAGAAACCCAAAAAATAGGTCTAAAAACATTTAAACCTATTCTTTGAGAAATAGAATAAAAAATTGAAAAATAAATAAAAAAGTTTAAAAAAACCCAAAAAAAGTAAAATAAGCTTTTTAAATAATTCGAAGAAATATAAATTGATGGAATAGCAGAAACTAAAAAAAATAATGTCAAAATTAACATCTTTTTTTCGACTTTGTTTCTAAAAAAATATGCTACATAAACAAAAGGGAGAATAATCCAACTTAATCTAAACATCATCCCGCCAATCGAAATACTTGGAAAATCAGTAGAAGCACAGATCAATAATATAGTTAGAAGAATATAGTCTTTTAATAAATATTCAGCCCTTCTAGTTTCTTGTGAATTAGAATTAAAAAAATAAATTGAGCTCATTTTTGATTGTCCTTATATATTTTTATGCTCGAGATTCCTTTTTCTAAACTGTAACTAGGGCGCCACCCAAAGCTTTTTAGGATATCAACATTGGCCTTGGACCTCATTATCTCGTTTTTTCTAAGAGGTAATGCTCCGAACTTTAAGATCGATTTCGAACCAATAATATTTTTAGCGGACTTAACAAAATCTTCTACCGAAGTTTCGATCCCAGATCCTATTTCTATCTCAAAAAAATTATCTTTTAAAAGTTCAATATTGGAAACTATCTTTGAAATGGCATTTGAAGCATCATCTAAATATATGAAGTCTCTGGTTTGTTTTCCGCTAGTTAACTCGATTTCTTCGGAATTAGAATGAAGCTTTTGTAAAACAAACTCAGTAAATTTATTTGGTGAATCATTTGGCCCGTATAGATGATGTATTACTAAGTTAATTCCTTTAACTTTTTTTTCTGCACATTTTAAAGTTAAATGCTCACGAAATTTACTCTTGGATAAGGTATATTCTGGCAATCTTTTGTAATTTTTATTCCTTAGATAGGTATCTAAATTAACAAAAAATTTGACGCCTAAATTTTCTGATAAATCTAAAAGTCTCGCTGGTAAAAGAAAATTACTTTCATTAATTTCTTCATAGGAAGAATTAAAATCATACTTTGTGGCTGCGTGAATAATTATCTGAATTTCTCCAAAATTTTCTTTGAAATTTCTATCTCGAAGAAGATTTTCATCGCAATACCTAATTTTATTAGTATCAAATCTTGTCTTTACTTTTTTACCGCTCGGGCCTAACAAGCAAAAAATTTGATCGTTGAATTCTAGCAAGTCTTCTAAAACTTTCCTTCCTAAAAATCCGCTATGACCAGTAAGTAATACCTTATACATAATTAAAAATGATTATGTAATATAATAGATTTTTTAAAATATAAATATGCCTTTGAATAAAGATTACATCAGAGTGCCTTATGGCTCTACGGTTCATGGAGAAGAAGAAATTGAAGCTGTCGTAAATGTTCTAAAAACATCGACACAAATGTCAAAAAATGTAGAAATTTTTGAAAAAAAAATAGCAAAAATTTTTGATCATAACTATGGAGTAATGGTTAATTCAGGCTCTTCTGCACTTTATCTCTTAATAGAATCTTTAAATTTAAAAAAGAAATCTGAGGTCATTACTCCCGCATTAACTTTTGCAACGACTGTTGGCTGCTTAGTTAAAAATGGATTAATTCCAAGATTCGTTGACGTAAAACCCAACACTTTTTGTGCCGACATTAGTAAAATTGAGGAAGCCATTAACGATAAGACTTCTGCAATTTGTGCTCCTGACCTTATGGGTAATATTTGCGAATGGGATGAAATAAGAAAATTAGCTAACAAATACGATCTTAAAGTTATCCAAGATTCGGCTGATACTTTAGGTTCTTCTCTAAATGGAAAGCCTACTGGATTTTATTCTGATTGTTCTATCACAAGTTTTTATGGTTCACATGTAATAAATGGCGCTGGCAATGGTGGAATGCTGCTTACATCTGATAAGGCTTTGAGGGATAAGGCTAAATTATTAAGATCTTGGGGAAGAAGTTCCTCTTTGTTCGCTGATAGTGAATCAATAGAAAATAGATTCAATGTTTTTTTAGATGGAATTAATTATGATGCTAAATTTGTATTCGAAGATATTGGCTACCAGTTAGAACCCTCTGAAATCAGTGCAGCTTTTGCTTTGATTCAACTTTCGAAACTTTCTGAAAACATCAAGAAAAGAAAAGAAAATTTTGATGCTCACATTTCCTATTTTAGTAAGTATGATTTTTTTGATTTACCGATAACCAATCCAAAAGCTGATACCAGCTGGCTAGCTTTCCCAATGATAATCAAAGAAAACTCACCATTTACTAGAAAAGATTTACAGATTTTTTTGGAGGAAAGAAATATCCAAACAAGAGTAGTTTTTACAGGAAATATTCTTAGGCAGCCGGGTTTCAAAGATATAAATTGTATCGGTCAACCTGAAGACTTTTCTGAAGCGGATAGAGTAATGAAAGGAGGCATTTTGTTAGCTCTTCATCATGGATTAACTCAGGAAATGAAAGATCATTTTTACGAGTCGCTAGATATTTTTCTCAGTAAATATTCAGTTTAATTTTTCGGTTTTTTTTCTTTAATGTAATTTAAAACCTGAGCTAATTTTTTGTATGAATGCTTATCATTTAAAGTGATAAATTTTTCAATCACACTTTTCCTATTAAATTCTTCTTTTGAACCATAAACAACTAATTTTAAAAATAACTTAGAGAAAAAGTGATTTGGACTTTTTATAAAAAATGATAAAAGTGAATCTCTTAGGGTCTTAATTTTTAAAAAATTTAAATTTTCATGCAAATAAAGAAAATTAACGAAATCTCCTTGAAAATGAATAAAAGGAATTTTTTTATTTTCAATATAAATCTCGTCATTTTTTAATTTAAACATAGAATCTTTACTTTTTAATTGAGATTGCATCCATTGATAATTTCTAATGGGGTTCTGAAACCAAAAATAATTAGACCGCTTATATAATGTTTCACTTTTGGTTTGATGGAGTTTACCTTTAGCAATAAGAAATTGTATGAGATCTTGATCGTGTCTGAGAGGTAAAGGGTATGTTTTTTCGTAAAGAAATTCTTTCTCATCTAAGTCTTTTAAGTTGAATCTATTGTGGATGTGATATTTATTTCCTTCTTGAATAAATCTTTTAGTCTCTTTTGAGAAATTTTCAAGCCAATTAATATCGTTGATACAAGAGAAGTCTGAACATCCTTGCAAGATAAAATTATTTTTTTGAATCTCATTAAAAATTTTTTTTGGATTTTCTGTTAAAAAAACATCTCCTCCAATTAAAACTTTTGGTAACGAAATTTCTTTGGATAAAACCATTTCATAAAAAAGTAACCATCTCAAAAAGCAAAATTTATAAAATCTAGGGAGTCTTTCAAACAAAGGATTGTTTTCTAACAACTTTTTCGTTTTAAAAGTTTTATTAAAAATTTTAAAACCTAAGTTTTTTAACTCTTCTAAATAATTTTTATCTATAGCATCAAACCCTGTCATAAAAACTAAGGAAATATTATTTTCCCATTTATTTTTATTTATCCATTCGCCGATTAGTTTCAAAGGAACATCTTTTTCTTGATCTTTTTTTGGAAAAGTGAAAATTACAAACATATTTAAACTTTTTTCCTACTTAAAACAAACCATAAAAAAGTAGTTATAAATGTAAGAATTATTGAAAAATAATATCCTAGATATAAACCTTGAACACCTAAATATTTTATGAAAATGTAGAGAGACACAGATCCAATTATTCCTGGAATTAGAGTACTTAAGGAAACTAAATTCGGTTTATTTAGTACATAAAAGTAATTCCAAATAATTGATGGTAAAAAAATAAAAATATTAGACCATATAATTACTCTCAAAATGTTAGAAGAAAAAATATATTCTTTCCCGTAGAGTAAAGTTATGAATTGTTCAGAGAAAAAGTAAAAAATAATTCCTATTGGAAAAATTAAAATTAAGTTTTTTACTAACTCTTTATAAGTAACTCGTCTTAAAAATTTTAAATCTTGAGAGAATTTTAGAAGTTTGTTTCTAAATTTAATCAGAAACATATTAAATAAAAATATAGATAACATTGTAAAGCTTTTTGCTATGGAATAAAAGCCTACGATCTGTGCCGGTAAAAATATAGAAATTATTATTTTATCTATGTTATGAATCAGGATTTTACCAAATACTCCTAAGTGGGCTTTTAATCCAAATTTATAAAGATTTATAATTTTTTGAGAATCAAATGAGAAATTACCTAAAAATTTGCTAATGAAAAGCAACAAAAATAATATTTCAGAAAATAATAAGAATTGAAAGATATTATTAATTGATATGCTTTCTAGATAAATAAGAGTCGAGATAATTGCTAAAGGAAATAAAGAATTACAGAATTGCATTAATGAAAAAAGTTTCAAAGAATTATCTATACCTCTTAAAGCAATTCCTGCATTGGATATTTGCTTGATTGATATATAAAAACTTATAAACAGAATATTCTCATAAAGAATGTTGTTGAGATTATTCTCAAAACTTAAAAAAGAAATTCCAGTTAATAATAGAAGAATTAAAGGAAAAAAAATAATACTATTAAATAAAATGACATAAAAACTAAAACTTACTTTAGTATTTGAAATTCTTGATTCAAAGATACCGGCATGAAATAAAGAAAAATCAAATAACCTTGAAATAACTTCAGATAGAGTGAGCAAAAATACATATACTCCAAATAATTCGGCTCCAAAGTATCTTGCAAGCAATAGTGATGTTAAAAACCTTAAGATTAAAAAGCTAGATGAACCAAATACAATAAAAAAGTTGTTCATATATTTAATTTCATAAGGAGATAATCTTTAAGTATACTTGTCATTCTAAAATTTTCATTATGATATCTGCCACGCTTCCTGAGTCTTTTAAAGAAAAACAATGCAATGATTTGTTAAGAATAGGAAGCAAGAATGATGGTGGTTACGTAATTTCAAGAAGTTCTATATTAAATACAGAAATTCTCGTTTCATTGGGGATTGACAATAACTGGTCCTTTGAAAAACACTTTTTAAAAATCAATTCTGTTCCATGTTACGCATTTGACCATTCAATTGGAGCAATAATTTTTTTTAAAAATTTTATAAAAAATTTAGTGAGAATAGACAAGCCTAAATTAATTTTTAGAAATTTAAAAATTTACTTTTCATATCTAAGCTTTTTTAGGAGCAAAAATATTCATGTAAAAAAATTTGTTGGTGACGTCTTAAGCAAAAACTATATTAGTTTAAGTGAGATTTTATCAAACTTTAAAACTCAAAAAATTTTTTTAAAAGTCGATATTGAAGGAGATGAATATAGATTGTTGGATGATATTTTGAAAAACAATAATAATTTTTCAGGACTTATAATTGAATTCCATAATTGTAACTTGAACATAAAAAAAAATTGAGAATTTTTTAAAATCTTTCAATTTAGACATCATTAACTTGCATGCAAATAATTACACCTCAATAAATAAAAAAACAAGAATTCCTTTATCTATTGAAATATCTTTCGGAAAAACAAAGGAAAATAAAGAGAAATTAAATCTTGCCTCTCTAGATTTGTATTTTCCAAATAATCCATCTGATGAAGACATAGAGATAAATTTTATAAATGAAGATAGCATTTGATCACCAAATATTCTGTAATCAAAAATATGGAGGAATCAGCAGATATTTTACAAAGCTATCAAAAGAATTGATAAAAAAGAATAGTGAAGTAAAAATCTTTGCTCCACTTCATCAAAACATTTATGCAAAAAATTTATCAAAAAAAGTTTTGGATGGTTTGTATATAAAAAAATTTCCACCTAAAAGTACGAGATTTATTTCTCAAATAAATAACTTAATAGCTAATAAAAAAATAAATAATTGGAATCCAGCAGTTATTCATCGTACGTACTTCGATGAAGCTATAGTTAAAAATGAAGTTCCTATTGTAGTTACAGTATATGACATGATTCATGAACTATTCCCAAATAAATTCTCCAAAAAAGATAAAACTTCAGAAAAAAAGAAATTAGCAGTTAAAAAAGCTGATCATGTAATATGTATTTCGGAAAATACAAAGAAAGATTTAATTGATATTTTGAATATCGAAGAAAGTAAAATTTCAGTAACACATTTAGGCAGTGAATTCGAAAAAGTTAATGATAGTTTAAAATTAAAAGATAAAGACCCTTTTCTTCTCTTTGTCGGTGACAGAGATGGTTATAAAAATTTCAATAATTTTATTCTTGCAGTTTCAAGTGATATTGAATTGAAAGAAATGAAAATTATTTGTTTTGGAGGCGGTAAGTTTTCTAAAAAGGAGAGAAATAATCTTAAAAAATTTGGCATTAGTAAAAACCAGATAAAACAGGTTTCTGGAGACGATAATCTTCTTAGACTTTATTATAAAAATGCTGAAGCTTTGATATATCCTTCTTTGTATGAAGGTTTTGGTCTTCCTCCACTGGAAGCTATGAATTATAGTTGTCCAGTGATCTGTAGTGATACATCAAGCATTCCTGAAATCGTTGGTGACGCTGGTTGCTTTTTCTCTCCAATTCTAATTGAAGACATAGCATATTCAATAAAAAAAGTTTTATTTTCTGAAACTCTGAAGCAAGAACTTATAAATAGAGGTCAAGATAGGTGCAAGCTTTTTACTTGGGAAAAGTGTGCTCAAAGAACGCAAAATATATACAGTAAAATTATTTGAAATGAAAAAAAAAGCTTTAATTATTGGAGTTACAGGACAAGATGGAACATTATTATCTAATTTTCTTTTTAAAAAAAACTACAAAATCTGGGGCACATCTAGATTCATCGAAACTTCTAATTTCGAAAGCCTAAAAACTTTGAAAATTCTTAATAAGATTAATATAGTAAAATTAAACACAGAAAATTTCACTCATACATATGAATTTATAGATAAAATTAAACCTAATGAAATATATTTTTTAGGAGGTCAATCTTCTGTAGGTTATTCATATCTTTTTCCAAACAGAACATTGGATAGCAATATTAAATCATTTGTAAATATTCTTGAATCATCAAAAAAGATTAATTCAAAAATAAAGATTTTTTATGCTGGATCAAGCGAATGTTTTGGGGAAACAAAGAAAAGAGGTGCCAATGAAAAAACAAAGTTTAACCCAATAAGCCCTTATGCAATTTCAAAAGTTACATCAATCTGGTTATCTGATATGTACAGGAGCTCTTATGACATGTTTGTAAGCAATGGGATTCTCTTCAATCATGAATCTAGTCTTAGGCCAAAGAAATTTGTTACGAAAAAAATCATAACTGCCGCATATTTGATATCAAAAAATAAAAGAAAAAAACTTTCGGTTGGAGACATAAATATTTCAAGAGATTGGGGTTGGGCTGAAGAGTATGTAAAGGCTATGTGGTTGATTCTTCAGCAACCGAAATCCGAAAACTTTGTAATCGGTACTGGAAAGTCGAACTCATTAAAAAAATTTATTGAATTAGCTTTTAATCAATTTGGTCTTAACTGGGAAGACCATGTTGAAATAAATGAGAAGTTTATTAGGCCAAATGATATTTTATACAGTTGTGCTAATCCAAAAAAAGCAAATGAAAAACTTGGATGGAGCTCAAAACTTGAATTGGAAGAAATAATTTCAAGGATATCTGAAGATATTATTTTATAAGTTCTTTGCCGGAATGTGTAATTTTTTATTTTTCATGATTGCTTCATGAATAATATTTAAATTTTTATCATTTGCAAAAGACGAAGACTTTAAAAAGTCGATATCAAAATAATCAGACTCTTTTTCTAAATTAGCCGCTACGATATCAATACCTTTAACATCGATCATTTTTTGAAAAAAATAGAAGTAAGCAAATTTCTTTGCATTCAAAATCATTTCTTTGGAGTTAGGAGGAAAATTTTCTAAATCATTTAAAAAATTTAAATAGTCATTTTTAGAATTTACATCATATGAAAAACCTTTGTTTCTACAAAAAGATTCTCCAGAAATAATAACTGGTACTCCTCTAATTGCAATCTCTAGAGCCATTTTCGTACCATAAATTAGAGCAGCTTTAGAAAAAGATAAAATGCTATATGAGCTAATATTGCTTTCAGCAGATATAATTTTTATGTTGTTAGGAATATTTTTGTATCTATTACGAATATCTACTTCAATAGGTTGATTAGTTACATACCCACCTTTAGTCTCAGCAGGATGAACTCTAATTATTAATTGTAAATTGGGATTATCAATAAAATAGTCAATCGTAAAATAAAGCCATTCAAAAATATCTTTAAAAGCATTGTTAACATAATAAATCTGAGCATCCCAAACAACATTAGTAAATAAAGAAAATACTGGTTTTGATTCATCAATTTTCAATTGATCTTTAATCTTTTGTATATCAAAAATAGGATTTGGATGATACATTACATTGTCCTTTCCTCCTGACAATTTGGATTCTAAGTAGGTATCTAGTAATTTGTTTTGGATTTCATCAAGTTTCAAGTCACTAAAGTAACTGACATCTTCTTTAACTAAAGCTTTATGATAGGTTTCATCTTTACAAAAAAGAAGTGTATTTTTTCTGTATGGAGTTTGATAAATGAAAATGTCATAGCCTTTTTGATTACAAATATCCGTAGCAATTCCATGGAAAAGATAAATTCCATGGGTGCCAACAACTTTATTTGGATTTATTTCATCTATTAGCTTAGAAAATCTTTCCACCATTATAATTGAAGAGAGTAATTGTTTTTTTATAACTTTTATGTGATATTTATTTTTTAAATCTATCTCTCCTTTCATTAGAATTCTTAAAGTCGACGAAAAAGCATGTTCTCCAACATTAATTTCTTTATAAATAAAATTTCTTATATCTTCTAAATCAACAGAGGAAACTAACTTCCAAATTTTATTTTCCTCTCCTTCGGTTTTATACGCATCTAAATAAAGAATTTTAGATTCTACTGCCTTCATAATTTCAACAGAATTTCTTTCACAATTATTACATTGCTTTTCTCTAACAAATTTCGAATATCCTTTTTTTAGATCGTCAAAGTTAAAATGTTTTTTTCCATATATATTAAACTCACAGGATGGAAGACTGCCTCCACAAATCACTGAGTAACAATCATGACCTTTTTGATTAAAAAAATGAGATAAATAACTTTCCACTGATAGAGCATTAGTATTAGTACCAATACTTCCGGTCAAAAATAAAATTTTTTTTTGTTTTTTTTTTCAAATGTTTTTTTTGCTTATCTTTAGTAATTTCTGCCCATTCAAATAAGATTTTTTTTAAATTTTTATCTTGTAAGTCATTTTTAAATAAGAAAAAAAAATTATAAATTTCTTGAGCAAATCTTAATAAAAAAGTATTCATTATTTTTTTTCTATAATCCCTTTAACTTTTATAAACTCTTCTTTGTTATCAATGGAAATGTGAGATTTTTTAGATTTAAAAAAGCCTGGATTTTTTCCCATCAAAGACTTTCCACTTAATACTAAGTTTCTTGAAAGAACATAAACAGCGCCATTCCTATAATAGGTTTCTCTTAATTGTTGTCTAGCGATTATTTTCTCTCCTTTGTTTTCATCAAAATATTTAAGTTGATTTGAATTAGAGATCCATAACTGTTTATAAGGATGATATTTTAAATCTACTCCAGAAACAGACCAAACTGAATCATGATTGTTTTCAATAAAGATGTTAATACTTTCTAATACTTCATGTTTAGATCTCATTGGAGATGTGGGTTGAAGCATAACTATTAAATCAAAAGTTGTTTTTTCTCTTTTTTCTGCCATTTGTAAAGCATGTTTTAAAACCCTTATATCAGAAACCCTATCTCCGGAAAGTTGTGATGGTCTTTTTAAACAAATTCTTTCGTTAATTTTAGAAACATCTTTTAAAATTTCATCATTATCACTAGAAACTAAAACTTTATCGATAACATTCAGTTTACTTGCCAATAAGGTAGCTCGTGAAGTAATCGAGATTCCTTGTATTTTCAGCAAATTTTTTAATTTCACACCTTTAGAGCCTCCTCTTGCTGGAATAACCGCTAATATTTTCTTATTTTTTATCATGAAAAAATAATTTTTTGCAGTTCTGGAGAATTTAAAGAATTTTTCTTTGAGCCGCGTCCATTTATTTTAAAAAAAGTACAATTTAAATTCCTTGCACTTTCTTCATCATCATTACCGTCACCAATTACAATAATTTTGAAAGGCTTATAATGACATTTAATTTTTTTTAGACTAGCTGTTTTATTTTGAGGAAATCCGTAGATTTGTTTGAAAAAACCATCCCATTTTCTGTTAGCAATTATTTTTAAAAGCCAATATCTCGGTGTAGCCGAACTTAAGTATGTATCAATTTTTTGTTTTTTTAACTTATTGAGTAATCTCGATGCTCCGAAAATTTCTCTTGCATTAGATACTTCATTGGTTGAAAGCTTATTGTAATCCGATATTAACTTTTTATAACTTACTTTTAAATTTTTCTGAAGATAAGAATATTCTTTTATTATGGTGTACCTATCTGAAAAGCCTGAGTTTAAAATTTTTTCCATGATTTGATGACCCAGAGGATGACATTTAACAATCTCAAAAAAAATATCTTGCTTTAATTGGTTGCTATCTACAAGAGTACCGTCGAAGTCAAAAACAACTGCCTTAATCAAGTTTAGTCAAGAGGGTTTATCTTTGCTTCGCGCAATTGCTCATCGAGTTGAAATCTACCCCAGTGATCTACAATTGTTTTTCTTTGTTTAGAAGAAAGATTATTAATTTGCTCATCTCTATATACTGAATCGTTAGCAAAAGCAGTAGTTGATATTTCTTCGAAGATACATCCTGTCTCTGTTTTAAAGGAATGCCAGACCCCCGGAGCAACCATTAGGGTATCTCCTCGTTTTAGCACCTTTTCTTTTCCATCCAATTTACTTATTAATTCTCCAGATACAATTAGAAAAGTCTCTTCTTTGAGCTTGTGATAATGAGACGGATGAGCTTGACCAGGAAGTTGAACTAAAACTTTCTTGCAATAATCTCTATTTATAAGATTAATTAATACAGCTCCAACTTTCCTAAAATTTGCAATACCATAATGATGAGAATATTCAGTTGTAAAATCGGATGTGAGAGGAATTTTTTCGTGAGCTAACATTGCTTTAACTTCGTGGATTGCTTTCTTTAAAATTGATATCTCTTCGTCAAAATCAATAGATACGTCAACCAGGGGAATAGCTTGATTAGCTTTTAAATTATTATTGAGAACCATGCCTTCTTTGAAGTCTCCGGACGACAAATGTTTTTCTTTATATGGAAAAGCAAAAAAAGTATTTTTATCGTTCAAAACAGAACCTTTTTTCAAGTCTCTTTTAACGAAAACCCCTCTTTTCAATGAATTGATAGAATTCATTTCCTCCTCTGAGGGCTGAGATCTTTCAAAGCTTCCAAGTAATTTTTCTGATCTATTAAGCGCAATCATCCAATTTTCTAAGTTATTAAAATTAGATGAATAAGCATTTAATTTAATTTCATCTGTTTCATGGCCCACATGTCTTTCAAACATTTCAGCTCCAAGAGCTTTTACAAGTCCTATGTGAGTTGTCTCCTCAGGTGATTCATGAGTAGACCAACCAATTGTTAAATTAGGATATCTAGATTTAAACTCTGATATATTTCTGAGGTTACATTTTTCATCGGGAGTAGGGTAAATTGCGACGCAATGCATAATAGAAAAATCACACCCTTTGTGTCCTAAAAAACTTACAAGATCATCAACCTCTGATAGAGTGAGCCCCCCTGTTGAAGCAACTATTGGTAAGCCACTTTTAGCCACTTTTTCCACTAATGGCCAATCTTTGCTCGAACAACTAGCAATTTTTATTATATCAAATCCCATTTCTACAATTTTATCTACAGAAACTTCATCGAATGGAGTACACATTGTCAACATACCCTTATTTAAAGCATATTCTTTAAGAGATTTAAAATCTTCCCAATTCATCATAGTTGATAAAAAACGAGGAACATGTTTATTTTTTGAGTCTTTCTGATCTTCAGAGTGTATAAAATTTGGAAGATCTCTAAATTGGAATTTAATAGCAGCCTTTAACGAATGGCTTTTTGACAATTTAGCGCAATTGTCTATTATTTTTTTTCCATGAAATAAATTTCCCTGATGATTGTTTGCTAAATCCAAAACTACTAGGTTCTTAAAATCGAATTTTTCTTCCATTTTTTTTAAATTTTTAGGATTAACTTTTTACGAAATTATAACCAATTATTGTAATCTATGTTCACAACTTTGCCGATTTTATTTGATTGATGGGCTGCATTAATCACAAACATGGTTTTGATACCATCTTCAATTGAAACCTGATTGCTTTCAAAGTCTCTTTCCAAACATTCCCTGATGTGCAGTAACTCTTTCTTGAAATCGTCTGCTCTTGTTTTTGGAAACTCGAATACCTCATTTTCTGAATTGAGTTTTATCTCAACTCTGTCAACTCCAGGTTTTGAATTGCATTCCCATTCAATAAATCCTCTCTCAAACTGAATTCTAGCCCATTTCCTTGACGGGCTTGTAACAACGTCTTGAACGCATCTTCCCAATAAATCGGACTCAGTTCTAAAATTCATAAGGCATATTTCATCATAATTTATTAAATCATTTTTAACGTAGTTAATGTTTGCTTGCACTTCAGTAATATTTCCTCTCCCTAAAATATTGGAGAAAAATTGCCATAAATTTATTCCATGAGAATGTTCTCCAGCGGCTCCGCCGCCTCTCTCCCAAAATCCTAAATAGGTGTCGTGCGGGCCAGAAAGCCATGGATGTGCATCAAATATCCCCCCCCAAAATTCTCTAAATTCTACATCAAGAGTTTTCGCCTCTCCAAAGTTTTTAGAATCTATTAATTCTTTAACTTTTTGTGATGCATCTCCCAAAACATGATCGTAACCTACAAAAACTTTTGTTTTGTTGCTTTTGTAAATTTTCAAGAAATCTTCAACATTTTTCATTTCTGGTGTGCATATTGGTTTTTCAATTAAAATTGCTCTTGGATCCTCTTTCAAAGCTTCTAAAGCAATAGGAATATGTGTATCAGGGGGAGTTCCAACGAAAACTATATCGAAGCCTCCTCTAGGGGCTGCCTCGTTTTGAAATAATTTAATTGAATCATTCCAAATTCCATACCTCTGAGGATAAATTTCTTCTTTAGTTCTTTTCAAAGCTTTCTCATCAATATCGCAAATAATAACCTCCCAACCTAGAGAACTTGCTGCATTTGCGTAATGGTTTCCTATTGAACCAGCACCAATTATTTTAATTTTCATTAAACTTATTTTGATAATTCTTAATTTGATCTAAGGTAAAATTTGACATGTCTGATTTTGAGTTAAAAGCTAACTGCCATTCAAACACTAAACCCAACGCCTGCTCCAAATTTAACTTAGAATTCCAGCCCAATTTTTGTTTAGATTTCGCGCAATCAAGATTCAATAAGCTTGCTTCTTTAAAATTTGGAGATCTGTCAAGCTTCCAAGAAAAATTTTTATTCGAAATTTTTTCGGCTAGTTTTACTACCTCCATCACTGTCTTATTATCGCTAATGTTTGGTCCAAAGTTCCAACCCTCTGAAAATTTGCTTCCATCTTTAAAAAGTCTCTCAGCTAATATCATATAACCTTTAAGAGGCTCTAAAACATGTTGCCATGGTCTCGTTGCTTCCGGGTACCTGATTATCAACTCTTTATTGTTCTCTATAGCTTTTAATAAATCAGGGATTAATCTATCTTTTGCCCAATCCCCTCCACCAATAACATTTCCGGCTCTAGCCGAAGCTAAAAAAATATTTTTTTCATTCAAAAAAGACTTCCTAAAAGCTGTGGTAACAATTTCCGCACATGCTTTTGAAGCGCTGTACGGATCTTCACCGCCTAATGGATCATCTTCATTGTAGAGCACTTCTTTTTCAGAGTTTTCATAACATTTATCAGAAGTGATATTAACAATTGATTTCAGTGATTTAATTTTCATAGCAACATTCAAAAGATTTGACGTCCCCATAATATTTGTTTCCAAGGTTTTTAAAGGATTCAGATATGAAACTCTCACTAAAGGTTGAGCTGCTAAATGAAAAATAATTTCAGGTTCTGATTTAATAATAAAATCTTCAAATATTTCTTTATCAATAATATCGCCATAAAAAGATTTTTCTATTTTTTCCTGTAAATTTAATACATTAAACAAGGAAGTTTCTTCCTCGGGAGGAAAAGCATATCCAAAAACTTTTGCACCTAGAGAATACAACCAAAGTGATAACCAACTGCCTTTAAACCCAGTATGACCAGTAATTAATACTTTTTTGTTATTCCAAAAAGAATCAGAGCTTAATTCCAAATTTTCCATGGTGCTTTACCTGTCAGAAATAAGTCTTCAAGTATCTTTTTTTCTCTGAGAGTGTCCATAGGTTGCCAAAAACCTTTATGAGAAAAAGCCATCAATTCGTTTTTAAGAGCTAATTGTTCTAAAGGATCTCTTTCCCAAATCGACAAATCTCCATTGATAAACTCTAGAGCCTCCGGCTTTAAAACAAAAAAACCACCATTTATTTCATTTTCTATCTCAGTTGGTTTTTCTAGAAATCTTTCAACTTTATCTTTATCCAATTTAACAGAGCCGAATCTTCCTGGTGGAGAAACAACAGTCATAGTTGCGAGCTTGCCATGGTTCTTATGATATTTGATCAATTTTTCTATATTTATATCGGCCACACCATCTCCATAAGTCATACAGAAATCATCATCAACATAATCTTTAATTCTAAGTAACCTTCCCCCTGTTTGAGTATCTTGGCCTGTATCGATCAAGGTGACCTTCCAAGGTTCAGATTTTTTCAAGTGAACTTCGATTTCATTTTTAGTTATGTCTATAGTGACGTCTGAATTATGTAAGAAATAATTAGCGAAATATTCTTTAATCAAATAACCTTTATATCCGCAACAAATAATAAATTCATTAATTCCATAAAATGAATATATTTTCATAATATGCCAAAGGATCGGTTTTCCAGCCACTTCAATCATTGGTTTCGGTTTTAAGATACTTTCTTCTGAAATTCTAGTTCCAAGACCGCCAGCTAAAATTACTACTTTCATAATTTAGATTCGTTTATCAAGAGTTCCTTTTTAGCTTTTTTTAGATCCTCCTCAATCATCTCTCTACACATATCTTTCGCACTAATACTAGGCTTCCATCCCAACTTACTTTTTGCTTTATTTGAATCTCCTAATAAACTTTCTACTTCTGAAGGTCTATAATATCTCTTATCTACTTTAATTAAAGAAGCCCCTTCTTTTAATGCAGGAGCTTTCTCACCATTATTTTTTCTCACCACACCTTTTTCAGCTAAACCATGTCCCTTAAAGATTAGTTCTATGTCTAAAAACTCACAACACCATAAGATAAAATCTCTTATTGAATGTTGTTCACCACTTGAAATTACAAAATCTTCAGGATGATCCTGTTGAAGCATAAGCCATTGCATTTCAACATAATCTTTGGCGTGTCCCCAATCCCGCATTGCATTTAAATTCCCTAAAAAAATTTCATCCTGCAATCCAATAGCTGCTCTCGCCATTCCTTGAGTTATCTTCCTAGTTACAAAGGTTTCGCCTCTTCTTGGGCTTTCATGATTAAAAAGAATTCCATTGCAAGCATACATGCCATAAGCTTCTCTATAATTAATTGTTATCCAATATGCAAAAAGTTTTGAAACCGCGTATGGGCTTCTAGGATAAAACGGTGTCTTTTCATTTTGGGGAGTACTTTGCACTAAACCATAAAGCTCAGAACTAGACGCTTGATAGAATCTTGTTTCTTTTTCTAAATTCAATATCCGAATGGCCTCTAATATTCTTAAAGTCCCTAAAGCATCAATATCAGAAGTATATATTGGATTTTCAAAGCTAACTGCAACATGACTTTGAGCTGCTAAATTATAAATTTCAGTAGGTCGAACTTTTTTTAAAATATTAATCATACTATTTGCATCTGACAAATCGCCATAATGCATTTTAAAATCAACATTTTCTGTGTTCGGGTCAATATATATTTGGTCTATCCTAGATGTATTGATGATACTCGACCTTCTTTTTACGCCATGAACTTGATATCCTTTACTAAGCAATAATTCAGCCAGATAAGAACCATCCTGGCCCGTAACGCCAGTAATTAAAGCAATTTTCTTATTCATAATAATTTAGATCCTTTTTCTTCTAACTCTTTTAAAGTTTTTCTTATTCCATCTTCTAGATTTATTTTTGGCTTCCATCCAAGGTTTCTTATTTTAGAAGAATCTAGAAGTTTTTTTGGTGTTCAATCTGGTTTTGTTTTATCAAAGACAAAACTTCCTTTAAACCCAACTATATCAGATATAAGTATTGCGAGATTTTTGATAGAAATGTCTTCTCCTGTTCCTACGTTTAAAAAATAAGGAATTTCTTTGAAAAAATCATCTCCTTTTTTTTTAATTAAGTTCATACTAAAAATTGACGCCTCTGCTAAATCATCAACATGCATAAACTCTCTTAAAGGTTTTCCGGTTCCCCAAATAGTAACTTTTTTTTCCTTTCTCTTTGTAGCTAAAAATATTTTTTTTAACAACGCAGGCAGCACATGGCTATTTTGAGAATCATAATTATCACCCGTCCCATACAGGTTAGTTGGCATTAATGAAAAAAAATTAATATTATGTGACTTACCATACTGCCTGTTATAGCTTTCGCACATTTTTAAGCCTGCTATTTTTGCTATCGAGTATGGTTCATTTGTTTTTTCCAAAAAACCTGTAAGCAGCTCCTCTTCGGTGATAGGTTGATTCGCAAATTTTGGATATATGCAACTAGATCCTAAAAAAATAATTTTCTTTATTCCTGCTTCAAAACTTCCATTAATTAAATTTGATTGAATTAATAAGTTCTCGAATATAAAGTCCGCTGGATAATTACTATTGGCTAATATTCCTCCTACCTTTGCTGCTGCAATATAAACATGATCGATATTTCCATCTTTGAGAAAGTTTTTTGTTTTATCCTGATCAAGAAGATTAAGTTCAAATCTAGACTTTAGTAAAGGAGAGAATTTATTTTCAACAAGTACTTTTCTTAAAATTGAAGAACCAACCATTCCTTTATGCCCGGCTATGTAAACGTTTTTTTTCACGTTTCTAATAATACTTTAATTAATCTATTAAAAGTTTGAAAAATTTTTCAGAAAAACCTTCAGACCCATATTTCTCCTTCGTTCTATTGAATTGATTTTCAGAGATCTCATTGAGATCTTGAGGACTCTTGGTCAATAGTGCGCTCAAAAGTTGCTCTAGGGCTTTTTTATTCTTAAAAGTGAGAGCTTGAGTGTTGTTAGAAATTTCTTCAAGTCCGCCTTTATTTCTTAATATACTTATGCATGACGCAGCCATTGATTCTATTGAAATGAGCCCAAAAGGCTCTTCCCATTTTGACGGCACAATAATAATATTTATTTTTTTTTTATTTATGAATTGATTTATGTCATCTGTGAAAGGATAAAATTTAACATTCTTAGATGCCGAATCTTTAAGCACCGAAAACCATTTTTCTCTTCCCTTTCCTACTTTTCCAACAATAAAAAAATTTAATTTTAAAAATTTTTTAGCTATATTTATAACAGTATCTTGACCTTTATCTGGAGTCAGGGTTCCAAAGACCCCTATATTAAAGTCGCTATTTTTGAATCTTTTAGTGAACGGTAAATTTTCAAATTTGTCGTCCAAACAATTCTCTATTGTTAAAATCTTGGAATTATCAAAATAAATTTTTTTATATTTCAAGAATCTCATTTCAATGAAATTTGAATTTGAGATTATTTTCTTAAAGTTTGGAAGATAAGAGAAAAAAATAATGAATAATTTTTCTAATTTTGAATGGTCAATGTGGAGATGCATATAGAATTTTTTTAGACAGAGAGTAGATAAAATTGCACCTGAAAAAATTAGTCTCAGTCCATTAATATAAATAAAATTAGATGAATAAAAGTACTTTAAAAAAATAATTGCATAAATATTTAAAAAAATTATTTTCATGTAATCTATTAAACTCTTTTTTCCATCTTTGATATAAAAATCTGGTAGTTCCAAAAAAGTAAGTCTACCTTTAAACCTCTCATCTAACTTCTCTCTTAAATTTCCCCCTCTCGGGGCAATAACAAAAATTTTTTCTAAATCTGTACTTACAGATTTTATTATTTTTGAAAGAACAACTTGTCCGCCTCCAAAATCTTTTTGATGTTCTAGAAAAAGAGCCTTTCTCATGTTTTACAAGACATAATCTCCTGAATTTACAATCTTTCTATATATTCTAGACAGCATAAAAATAATTCTATTAGGAAGTATTTTTTTAAGAAAATACTTCAGACAAAACATAAAAAAGTTAGATAAACAATTTAAAAAATATCCTTTTTTTAATTTATAAAGAAAAATTTCTTTGGCAGCCGTAAATTCTTTCTTTTCACTTATGCCTCCCATTCTCATAAATGCAACATCGTCTGAAAAATAAAAAAATTTATAGCCCCTTATAAATTGCTCCCAAGTCCAAACATAATCATAATTATTTGGAGTATTTTCGTTAAATTTAACTTGAATATGATTTTTCATTTTAGAAATCATTGTTTGATGATTTATAGACATGTAATTTTTTAACTTATTTATCCTACTTTCTCTCCTTCCAATCAAAGAACCCGTTTTAGATAAGATGACCATATTTCCGCAAAAAATGTCTACCTCAGTCTTTTGTTTAATTTTTTCTAATAATAAATTAAATTTTTTGTGATCATAGAAATCGTCAGAGTTTAAAACACAAACATAGTCGCCTTTTGAGTTTTTGATCAAAAAATTTAAAGTTTCAGGAATATTTTTTTTTGGCAAATAATAAAAATGACAATCCTTATTTTTGTAGACATATTCTTCTATGATAGAAGTTGTATCATCACTAGATCCTCCATCTCCTATCAAATGCTCAATTTGTAAGGAAGAAATCTTTTTAAGCTTAATGATTGAATTTAACGTGTCATTGATAGTTTTAGCACAATCTAATGTAGGCGTAAGAATAGATAACTTCATTGTTTACCTTAACTTGAAGAATTTAAATCTAAATTTTCTGAATTTATTTTGATTGGTATTCTAAAAAAATTTAATAAAAGGACAATTATGGAAGAAATAATTATTCCAAAGATGAGGCCTAGTATTGAAATTAAAGTTCTATTCGGAGAAACCTTATACAAATTTAAAGAAGGGGGGTCCAAAATTTTAAAAGGATTTCCTTTAAGAGAATCAGCTAAAATTAAATTTTTGTATTCTGTCTCAATCATCGAAAAAAATATTTCTTTTATTTTATTAGATTCAGCTAAGTTAATTTTTTGCTCTAGAAACATTATAGCTTTTTCAGACTCTTCTTTATTTTGATTTACATAAAACTTATTTATGTCATTTAATAAATTTACAAGGACTTCTTTAGCTTTATAGGGAGAATCATCAATAAATTTAATTTTTATTAGACCTGTTTTAATATTTTCTTCTATAAAAAGTGAATTTCGGAACTTTTTGTAATTAAGAAAATTTTCATCTTTTTCTAAAGTTTCATCATCTAGGATTAAATTTGTTTCATTATTAGTTATTGTTTCATCAAAAGTATTATAGAGATTATTTTTTTTAACAAATTCAGTCAAAAATTTTTTAGACTGCAATACAGCTAAAACTTCGTTTTTGTCAGAGTCAGAACTCATGTTTGAATATCCTAAAACTGCTGAAAATGCCTCAAGAGACTCAGATTCTTTATTATTTTGAGCACTTTGAAACTTAACTAATGATTCACTTTCAAACTTATCACTTATTGAAAGAGAATAAAAAATCGAAACGAAAAATAAAATAATTGAAAGAATAAAAATAAACTTAAAATTTGCATACAAAATTTTGAAAAGATCGGACATTAAAATGTCGTCTTTGGAATTTAAATTATTATTTTCTTCTAACATTTTTTTGGTACCCAGGGCCGGACTTGAACCGGCACGAAGTTGCCTTCGAGGGATTTTAAGTCCCTTGTGTCTACCAATTCCACCACCTGGGCTCTAAATTATCTCCTTAAGATATTTTTTTATTTTTTTATCTTTCTTAGCCAATGCTATGTTAGCACTTAAAAATCCTATTTTATTACCGCAATCATATATATCTGAATTAGAGAGATAAGCATTTATGTCCGAAAGATCATTTTTTATTAAAAAACTTATTGCGTCTGTTAATTGAATTTCTCCATCCTTTCCTGCTGTGCATTTTTTTAATGCTTCCATAGTACAAAATGGAAGAATATATCTTCCTACTATTCTAAAATTAGAAGGGCTCTTTTCAGGTTTTGGTTTTTCGACAAGCCCAAAAATTTTTCTTTGTGAGTCAGGTTTTAGAGAATTGTTATTCAAATTAACAACTCCATATTTAGAGATTTCTTTTTTAGAAACTTTCTCAACCAATATTTGCCCCTTATTTGAAAGATTAAAATTTTTCATCATTTTTTCAAAATCATGTGACGAATTTTTTTCTATTAAGAATTCATCTGGTAATAAAACTGCAAAAGGCTCATTATTTAAAAGATGTTCAGCACAAAGCACAGCATGTCCAAGTCCTAAAGCGCTTTCTTGTCTAATTGAAGTTATTTTTATATCCTTTGGGATTAAATTTTTAATAGATCTTAGAATCTTCCTCTTTCCAGAAATCTCTAAACGATGCTCTAATTCGTAATTATTATCAAAATGATTTTCAATTGCTTCCTTTCCGCTTCGAGTAATTAAAATTATTTCTTTTATTCCGCCTTTTATGGCTTCTTCAACTACATGCTGAATCAATGGCTTATCGAATATTGGCAAAAGCTCTTTTGGGATTGCCTTTGTGGCAGGTAACATTCTTGTTCCTAATCCTGCTACAGGAATTAAGGCTTTTGAAACTCGATTTTTATTCATTAAACTTTTATTTGGAGGCTGAGGTCGGAATCGAACCGGCGTGGACGGATTTGCAGTCCGCTGCATGACCACTCTGCCACTCAGCCAAATCTATTTACATTTTACTTATTATTTTTGTGAAATTCCCAAGAACTTTTGCACATGTCTTCAACTGAAAATTTAGGTTTCCAGCCTAAGTTTTTGGTTATTTTTTCTGAGCTGGAAAAATATATTGGAAGGTCCCCCTTTCTTTTTTCTGCAAATTTAAATGATATCTTAACATTGTTTGTATCTTCAAAAGATTTTATCAATTGGAGAACACTTAATCCCTTTCCAGTGCCTAAATTAAATATTTCATATATGTCTTTTTTACTTTTTTTTAGGAAATTTAATGCTACAACATGTCCATTAATCAGGTCTTCTACATGAATGAAGTCTCTGACGGGCGTCCCATCAGGAGTATCATGTTCTGAGCCATAAATTTTTAAATTAGTTTTATTAGAATTTACAGAATTTAAGATATTCGGCATTAAATTCTCAGGTTTGCCTAAGGGTGAATCTCCAATAAGAAATGAATGGTGCGATCCGATGGGATTAAAATATCTTAAGACGACTATTTTCCAATCTTTGTAGTTTTTGGATGTTTCTTCTAAGATTTGTTCAGATTCAAGTTTAGTCTGTCCATAATAGTTTTCTGGACAAAGACTATGACTTTCATCGTAAGGTAAGTAATCTGGATTTCCATAAACGCAGGCGCTACTGCTAAAAATAAAAAATTTTTTTTCATTGCTAATTTCATTGAGTAAATTAATTAAATTTCTAGTCCCATTAACGTTTACATCAAAATATTCTTTTTTTTTGAAATTAGACTTTTTTACCGACTTAAGACCAGCAAAGTGCATAATTCCAGAAATTTTATTGTCATTAAAAATTTTATCTAGCTCGTTTTTGTTTCTAATATCTGCTTCATAAAATTTTATTTTTTTTCGAGCTATTTTTTCTATTTGCTTTAGATTTTTTTTGTGACTGTTTGAGAGATTATCAAGAATCACGACCCCATAATTTTGCTTAATTAACTGAACCACTGCATGGCTTCCCAAATATCCTAATCCGCCAGTAACTAAAATATTCATATTTCTAGTCTTTAATTAATTTCATAATTTTTTC
>MDTB01002436.1_pt1 | contig 27900 bp, 31 predicted proteins | sample 811161 | NCBI WGS metagenome assembly MDTB01 (sample SAMN05326650, study PRJNA326480) | marine metagenome | isolation source: seawater | place: Mediterranean Sea | collected 2009
AAATTACCACCAATCATTGTGACATCTCCCCATTCACTTCTCGGTACTAATCCTTCAGGTATCATTAAACTTCTCATCACTCTTACGTCTTCACAACCTAATCCTCTATAATAAAATAAATCACTTTCATTATGACAATACACCCAATCAGCTTTCATTAATGTATTATAATAGTGAAACTGCCACTCTACTTGATAGTCTTGAAAGAACCAATGTGGTCCTTCTTGCATAACTGCTACTTTATCACAACACTTTCTTATAAAATCTAAATTAACATTAGGGTTTTTCTTTGGTATAATTACAATACCCAAATCGAATTTTTCATTAGGTAAAACATTTAAACTACACATTGGTGCGTCAAGTGCAATACACCAAGCAACTTCCGTTCTTGAGTTTGGAAAATCTCTTGGATATTTTTTATTATCACCTGTTTCTGAAAAGAATGCTACTTTCACTCGTAAACATCCTCCCAACTATACATCTTAGTCTGTTTGAAAAAGTTGTGAGCATTAAACTCTGATAATTTATTTGCTTTATCGTACCAATTGTGAGCTAATCTTGCACCACCAATATCACCAGGTGTAACTTCACCTTCACCTTTTACGTATTTTCTTTTATTTACGTGTTTTCTATTATGAACTAATAATACATTCTTGATAATATATTGTGGTAATTGACCTTGAAACATAACTAATAAATTATTCATAAAGGCTGTATCTTCGTGTACAAAGAATACACTCTTTGGTATATTTATACCTGCTCTTATTACTTCTGAAGATATAACTAATCCACAACCATTGAATTTTAACTGAGTTGTGCTTCTTACATCTAACTCTTCAACTTTATCATTGAATGAATTCATTTCATCAATAGTCATATTGTATCTAAGACTCCACCAGTTCTCTGTATCTACTCTATCCATATCAATAAATGGTTTATCAGTAAATTCTGGATGCTCTAATATTTTCCAAGAATCATCCCACATTTTACAAGTTGCAAAGAAACTAACATATTTAGGTGTTTTATCTTTCACACCTGTGTGCATTGTATCTAATATCTGAAAGGTTTGTCTTGGTATAAGTGAATCTGTTTCACCCCACATCAACACCTCGGCCTCATCACAAAAGTTATTATTAAAATCTCTTCTATAATCAGCTATAGTATATAGTTTATTACGTGGACCTCTGTTTGATAATCTTACGTCATAGTTACCACCAAGTATACCTACTTCATCATTGTCCTCATAATCAAAAATATCAAACAAGATTTTATTAAACTTATCACGAATAGAACTCATTGATATTTTATCTTCATCTAATTTTTCAAGTGTTTCATCTATATTGAAATATAAATCTATAATTACGTCTTTCTTATTGTCAATCATATCAACTGCGTTCTTAACACTTTGTAAATATTCTTCCACTAATTCTATTTCATACCATTGTACTAAACAACCTATAGCTATTTTATTATTCATTTAACTCTCCATAAAAGTGTTCATACGTCTTTTTCATAAAGTAATTAGTTAACTGATTATCTGTATTATTCGGTATTGCATTATACTGATAAATCCATCCAATCTTTGTAAATAGTAAGTCATCACCTAATATTTCTTTTCTAGCCATATCACACATATTAAATTCATATGGTAATAGTTTTAAATCTATGTTATGTTTATGTGTTAACATATTAACTGGTGTTTGGTCTGTACCAGTATGAAATGTTTCTTGTAACTGAATTAACATATCTTGGTTTGTAAAGTAATAACTTACTATGTCATTAAAAAATTGTTTATGGTTTTTATTAACTAAAACAAAACCACAATCAAAGTACTTATACCAAGGCATCATATAGTTCTCAAAAGCATATTTTGAATAGTTTTCTATACTTCTTAGTACCCAATCCCAACTACCATCAAAATATGCACCACACAATTTACCTTCACTCATTTCAAAAAAATTAGGACATTCTGGATGTACTATTGTATCTGCATCTACCATTAAAACTTGGTCATACTCTATTTCATTTGCATCTAAGATATCAAATAAATAATATCTTTGCCAACAAATTGCCATTTTCTCTTTTTCTAATATTAAATCATTAAGAACAAAAAGTTTACAATCATTTTTCTCACACCAACGTTTCCAACTATCAATAGAATATTTATATGCTGCTCTTCTACTACTAGCGTATCTACCTTCACCACCTAAATCAATATCCATCATAAAAACTAAATTCTTACTCATAATTTAAAATAATCCCCTCTCTATCATTCATAACCCAACCAGCGGCTGTTTTGAATCCACTGACTTCACCGATGTGTGGACCTTTAGTTACGAGACCTGAATTGATTGCTTCATCTATTGCTCTTTTAATTTCTACATTTGGGTTACCATAATCATCCATAATAATAATTGGATTATTAAAATAATTCACTACCTTCTCTATATCGTGTTTTACGTGTTCATAGGTATGACCAGCGTCAATCATTACAACATCTGCTTGAGGTAGATTTACTGACATCCACTCTTCTGAGTAAACATCCATATTAATAAATTCAACGTTATCCATATTAGAACATTTTATTTCTGCTTGTTCAATATTCCATTTATCTTTTTCTATACCATACACTTTTTTAAATATATTACCATACACAGCTGTTGAATTACCTTGACAGCTACCAATTTCTATCATCGTTAAATCTTTAAACTTATCATCTGAAAAAGTTTTCATAATGTCTTTTTTAAAGTTTCTACTTGTTGTATACTTTGCTGTGTCTTTATGTGGCATTGTATCTAAGATTTTATCATATTTTATTTCATTGTGATTGTAGTTATGTTTTATAAAATCCCAAGTTTTTTTCATAATATCTGTTCTACTATCTTTTGGTATACCATTAAAACTATAATTGTAACCATATTTTATAACAAACGGTGTTTTATCTTCATTCAATTGCCAATTAAAATTAAATAACTCTTTTCGTTGTAAATGTGTTAGTTTAAATGGTAGTGGTAACTCTGTATTTACATCAACTTGATTAATCTGTAACCAATAGTTCATAGGTGTCTGTTCTGTACCTTTTTTTACAGTTTCATCTTGTAGTTTAATAAATTCATCAATATTATCTATGTAGAATTCTTTGAATGATTGAAATAAATCTTTATGCTCTTCATTAAAAACCATAAAACCTGAGTTAACGTATTTACTCATATCAAATGAATGACCAGTTGATTCATCTAACTCTTTTAAATGTTGTGAAAATATATTTCTATAACCTTGTATACTTTCATAAATCCATCTCATATTATCCATATCACGCCAAGCTGTGAACCTTCTATCTGTCATATTAAAGAAATTAGGTGCATCGTGTCTAATCATAAACGAACTATCAACTAATGCGATTTGGTCGTATTCAATACCTCTTCTTTCAAGTTCATCAAATAAAAATATTGCTTTCTGCCAATTTATTCGATATCTAAATAAATCTTCTTCAACTGGTTCTGTAAATGGAACGAATATACAATCATTTCTTTCACACCAATATTCCCACGTTTTTCTTGAGTATTGAAAGTAATCATAACCACCATACTTACTCATATGAATTTCATTTACTACTGCAGGCCACCATACTATATTCTTTTTCAATTTAATAACTCCTGAGGAAATGAGCTAGTTTCACTATTCATTGAATGTAATAACTCTTGATTTCGTTCTCTAATTAATGATACAAAATTACTATAGTTTTGATAACCGCTTTCTGTCCACGAGAATGGATGCATTAGTACGTGAAGTTTTTGAACTTTACTAAAATCTACTTCTAATGGGTGACCAAATTTCCATAAATTATTTGAATCAGATAAGTACGTCACGTTCAATGTTTTTGGTTTTTCTTTTTTAAAGTAATGAAAAAATAACTCACCATTACAATTAATTAAATCATCAACTTTTACATACCAAGCAAGTAGTTCTGGATTCAAATTTGGTCTATGGAAAGCAAATCTATCAATTTTAAACTCATAATAATGTTCTAATACTTGTATATCTCTTCGTATGTTCTCTGTAATTTTATTGGCACTTAAATTTGGTGGATTTTGATGTAAACCAATTTTGTGACCTAACTCATTAATTTTTTGTACTGCCTTAATATTTTTTTCTGATAAAGCATTATAAGTATTGTTTCGTAACTGAACTGTATACGTAGATGATATACCTAACTCATCAGCTTCTATTCTTGCCATTTTCAAAGCTCTATCAACTGAAAACTCAATATCGTGTCTAACTACACAAAACTTTTTAGTATTTTTGTTTACATCTGCAAAATCAACTATTGGTAAGTTAACTTTAATTAATTGTATTATATTTTTAAACTCACTATGACTAAACATTTAAAAGTCCTGTGTGTTCAAATTTATCAACTACATCACGATACATTCTACCTTGAGGTGTTGATGTGTTAGATAGTAAACCTCGTTCACCTTCAAGACAATACTCGCTCACTCTATACGTTGGTGATAAATATCTAATTCTATCTAACAACTGATTATCATACATAAATCCGTGAAAGTTTTCTATTGGTTTTTCCCAATCTTTCATACTTAAACCATCTTTTGGTGTGCTATTTCCATAATACCCCATATCCATATTATCTGTTAATCCCGTTCTATCTAATTCAACTCTATCCATATCAAATCCACCACCCATTTTTTCAATCAGTTCTGTTTTGAAAAAGTCAAATGAACCTCTAACTTTACCTGTCCAATTCACAATTCCATTTGATAGTATTAACCAGTTATCAGGTTCAACTGATGAAAAATCATTACGTGTCGCGTTTTTAAATTCAGGTAAATCATTCAATGAGTAATCATTTCTAAATAATGTATTAAAACTATTATCTAATGTATTTACGAACAAGTGATTATTTAATAAAAAATTATCATCGTGTGTTAGTAATAACATTTCATAATCTTTATAATCATATTTTTCTAACCATTGATTTGTTACTGCCCAATCACCACAGTTATTTGGTTCTAAACTATATTGCCATCCTGTACTTTCTAGCCACTCAACACTTGGCACATCTTCATATAAAATCTTATCAAGTTTTTCTAATGTACCATCACCTAACTCAGATAATATAGTTTCTTTCTCTTCCTTTGCTATCTGTGGGTCTCTATGTGATACACAAAAATAATCAACTTCCCAACCATAAGGTATATCTTGAGTAAGTATTTGTTTATAAAAAGTAATTGGAAAATGCCAACCACTAACAACAACTGCTAACTTTTTCATTTGTGTCTCCTAAAGTTTTTGATAACATCTATGATTGTATCAACATCATTGTCATCTAAGTTTTGATGTATTGGTATATTAATTGTTGTATCTGATATTTCTTCAGATACTGGTAGTGATACATCACTCTGACTATAGTGTTCAATTAAATGTAATGGATAGTATCTAAACGTTACATATATACCGTTGTCTATCATATATTGTGCAAATTCATTACGCCATTTGTTTTTTATTCTTAACCAAAACATAAAATATGATGATGTACAATCCTCTTCAGGTTCTGGTGGTAAAATTAACCAATCAAGACTCTTTAACTCTTCTTTATATGTATCCCATATATGTTTTCTTCTACTTAAAAACATATCTACTTTTTTCATTTGTTCTAAAGCTATAGCAGATACGATATCGTTTGATACAAATCTACCAGATGTACTACCTAATTCAATTTCCCACCAAGTTTTTTTATCTTCTTTTAGTGAATCTACACCTGATTTTATTTTCGACACTAATCCTAAGTATCGATATTGTAATGCTTTCTCATAGTATTCATCATTTTGAAAAGTCATCATACCACCATCACCTGTAACTAATATCTTCATAGCATCAAAACTAAAGAAACCAATATCACCTAAAGCACCACAGTATCTATCTTTATACTTTGCAAATAACGTATTACAACTATCTTCTATTATTTTTATGTCACCAGAAACTGATTTTATCTCATCGAACTGTACAGGGTTACCACCATAATGTAATAACAAAAGTGCCTTAGTGTTTTTTGTCATCTTTTTTTCAACTTCTTCTGGTGTAATATTAAATGTATTTAAATCAACATCACAAAATATTGGATTAGCACCAGCATCAATAATAGCGTTAGCACAACCTATAAAATTTACTGTCGGGATAAGTACATCATCACCTGGTTTGATATCAAGTATCTCTATTGCACCATAAGTTGCAGCGGTTGCACAATTAAATGACAGAGAATATTTAGAATTTAATCTCTTTCCAAATTGTTTTTCAAATTTAAGTGTTTCGTTTGCTGCTCCGACCCACTTAGACTCGAATACTTTTTTTACTGCATTTGATTCATCTTCACCAAGTGAATTTGAAAATATTTGAATCATAAAACCTCTTTTTTAAACTCCTGAATGAGCTTCTTCTCCTTGTTGTATTGCACCTTGTGGTACATCATTTAGACTCTCAAATAAAAACTCAGGGTGACATTTATAATTACCTTGAGAACGACCTATCCATATAGCTGTCATACACCATTTATCTCTTTCAGTTTCTAATACTTTGTTTTTATAGTGATACTCAGTAGGTATTTTTGTTAATTCTGACATCTTAGTTTTATTATTAACTAAGAAATCTTTCCAATCATAATTTGAACTTAGTGATTTTATTTCATCACTCTTATTCATCGTCATCAATAAATATACTTGAAATTTAATTAAGTCTGAAATTACATTTATGTCTGTTTCAAAACCTCTTTGTTTTTCTAAAAATTCTATAAATTTAAAAAGTTCATTTTGTAATTTATCACTACTCTTTACACATCTTAACCAAGTTGCTTCTTCGATTGGCCATAGTATCTCTGCTAGACTTTCATCATAATGATTCCATCCACCACCGTCATATCCAATATCTATATATTCTCTTAATGTATCATATTCTGTTTTAAACATAGAATCAAAGTTTTCACAATAATCTTTAAATGATGTATAAAAATCTATATACTTTAAATCATAAACTTGATTGTAAAACTTAGATAAGTATTCAGTTATACCTAAACTATGAAACGCTTGCATAAACCAACCATATACATACATTTCTTTTAACTCATCGAGATTAAAAGTATTAGTACTAACTATTGTATCTTCATATTCAGGTATTTCACCTCTATTGTGAACTGAAGAATGCCATAGATATATTGGTGATTTAATAGTTTGTATATCATATTTCTTAGCATAGTTTGGTTCGTTCATAGGTGCATTGACAAAAACACCACAATTATAAATAAACACTACTGGTCTTGGAAACAACTCCATTAATTGTTCTAACCCAACTTTATAACTTTCAAGTGTTTCACCAGGCATACCCATAATTAATTCTGTATAATTTTCTATCTTCTCGTTTCTAAATTTGTGAACTAACTCACCAAATTTATCGAATTTAATATTTCTTCTTTTAATTACTTGAAGAGTTGTAGGGTCTAATGACTGAACTGCTAACGTTACTGCTCGTAATAAATCAGCATCTAATAATTCTTTAGCAACTGGTATAACTTTATCTGATGAACTCTTTGTCCATGCTGGTCTAATTCTACCTGGATAACCTTTTGATTTCTTTTCTGAACTTAATTTCTTTGCTAAACTTAAATCTCTATCTGTAAAAATACCAAAGTTAGCATCACAACAATCAATATATGGTATTTTATTATCAGCAAACCATTCTATCTCTTCAAATAATTTATCCATATCCCATTTTCTAACTTTTGTTTTCGTGGCACTACCCCAATCACAAAACGTGCATTGAAAAGGACACCCTCTATTTGTTTCCCAAGCTGCAATATACTCAACACCTTCTACTGGTTCTACTAAATCCCAAACTAAATCAGTCAAATATGGTGATGGTAATGTATCTAAATCCCAAATTCTATCTTGTGCTAACGTTCTGAAGTCTGCTGTCTCTATACCACCAACTTCAGTAATTAATTCATTATTAACAATTTTTTCAAATAAATTTTTGATAGTGTATTCACCTTCTTGATGAACTAAAACATCTACGTGTGGGTAATCTTTGAAAAAATTACCTGTAGAGTTTTCTACCCAACCTGTTGGAACATTACCTTCATATCTTAATGGTACTTGTGGTCCACCGTATATAACTTTACAATCAGGATATTTTTCTTTAACTCTCTTTGCTAGCATGTTTGTTATTTCCCAATTCCAAACATAACAAGAACATAATAAAATATCAGGGTCTTCTATTTCATCAACATACTCATCTAATTTATTTCTAAATATAAATGTTTTTTCAAATTGTAATTGTTTATCTAACTCTGGAAATGATTTGATGTAGGCAAACAAAGAAGCAATACTGTATGGGAAATGAATTGAGTTACCGTATTGGTAATTAAATTGTGAACTATATATTTTTAGTTTTTTCATATTAATAAATATTAAGTTATTAATTCATATACAATTTTTTTTGATAATCTATCATCTCATCTAACATAGACTCGAAAGTATATTCGTGTTCCCAACTTAATACTTCTTTTGCTTTAGTACAGTCACCTTTTAAATCATCGAGTTCTTCTGGTCTAAAATACTTCTCATCAATACCTACGTAATCTCTATAGTCTAAATCTAATTTAGTAAATACATAATCACATAAGTCTTTAACTGAATGAGATATACCTGTTGAACATACAAAATCATCTGGTGTATCGTGTTGTAAAATTAACCACATACAATTTACATAATCTTTTGAATGACCCCAATCACGAGTAGCCTTCAAGTTACCTAACATCAATTCATTTGATAATCCATTTTTTATTTTCACTGCCTCTTTCACAACTTTATTAGTAACAAAGTTAGTACCTCGTCTCGGTGACTCGTGATTAAATAATATACCATTACTTAAAAATAAATTGTATGAGTTTCTATAATTTCTAAGTAAGTTATAACCAAAAACTTTAGAACAACCATACGGACTTGTAGGATTCATTGGTGTTGTTTCTCGTTGAAATCCATCTTCATCTATAGAGTTACCAAACATTTCTGATGATGAAGCTTGATACATTCTAACATTTGGACATATCAATCTAATACCTTCTAATAAATTCATAGTACCAATTGCTACTGTTTGTGCAGTGTATATTGGTTGGTCAAATGAAATTCTAACGTGAGACTGTGCTGCTAAATTATAAATCTCATCAGGTTGTACTTCTTGTAACACTCTAACTAATGATGCCATATCTGTCATATCAGCATAGTATAAATTATTCTTTATTAAATGATACGTGTCATCTAATCTTGCAGTTTGATTTTCTGCTACTGAATTTCTTTTAAGTATACCGTGTACTTCATATCCTTTTTCTAATAACAATTCAGTCAAGTATGAACCGTCTTGACCATTAATACCTGTAATTAGTGCCTTTTTCATTTTCTAGCCTTTTCATAATTTTCTACAAACCATTCAACTGATTTTTTTATACCAATATCTATTGGTGTAAATTCAAAATCAGGTAAATAACTTTTTAGTTTTGAATTATCAGATGGTTTTCTATACTGACCATCTGGTTTATCTTCTTGCCAATTTACTTTACCTTCGTAACCCATTGCATCTACTATCAAACCGACTACATCTTTGATTGAAATTTCTTCTGATGTTGTAAATATAATTGGTTCATCTTCATCATACTCATCTAAAACCCATTCAGTTAGTTTTGCAACATCTTCTGAATATATAAATTCTCGTAATGGTTTACCTGAACCCCATACACTAAAATCTGTATTATTATTTTTAGCTAAATAACATTTATGAATCAAGGCAGGTAACACGTGACCATTATCAATATTAAAATTATCATTCGGACCATAAACATTTGTTGGTATTACACTTACGTAATTTAAACCATATTGTTCTTTGTATGCTCTAATTTGAATATCAGCCATTCTTTTAGCATAAGCATATGGGTAATTAGAACTATGAGGTTCACCAGAATGTATTTTACTTTCAGTTAACGGATATTCTATATCGTCTGGGAAAACACAAGTAGATAAAAATGCTATTAGTTTTTTTACTTTACACATTCTTGCAGCTTCAATAACATTTGTATTTATCATAATATTATCGTAAAAAAATTCACCTTTGTAATTCATATTACTTCCAACACCACCTACTCTTGCAGCACAATGAATAATATTATCAGGTGAGACTTGTCTTATGATGCCATATGTTTGACCCCAAACAGTTAAATCAGCATCTTGGCTTGATAACTTAGTGCCTGTACTGATTGCTGAACCTATCATCCCAGTACCACCTGTTATTAATAAGTTGTTCATTTATATCTCTCTACAAAATCACTACATAAACCTGCAGCTTCAGTATAGTCAACTCTTTGTAACTCTGGTAAAACACAAATTGAATTATCAGTTAGTTTATGTAATGGGTTAGTCCAAATATAACCTTTAGATGTTAATGTTGCATTGTCACTTTGATGAAAAAAACAATGAGCTTCTATTTTTTGTAAATGATATAAAGCTTCAACGTCTTTAGCGTGACACCAAACTTCTTTCTTTTTTAAAAAATCTGTATTAACTCTGTATTGAGGTTTATCGTGACCTGTCCAAAATATACCTTCATACCAGTGAACATCAATTTCAACATTATAACCTTTGTCTATTGCTTCTTGACAATATTTATCACCATTTTCAAGACTTGGCTCTCTACCATTTACATTACCTCTGTGGGATATTAATATCATTTACCTAAATCCTTTAAAAATCTCTCTAATTCATTTGAATTTCTAACTAAATTCACAGCATCACACGTTGGGTATGGATTTGATGTACCGTAATCATTTATTATTGTTCTGTTTGCGTGAAACAAATCAAATATAATATTATCATACTTTATACCTTCACGTTCTAATTGTTCTAACGTTACTTCTTTAGCATCTGAACTTCTTGCTGTGGTTAATATAATATAAACTTTACCTGTATCATATAGTTCATTTAAAAACTTGATATTTTTTTTGATACCTTCTGTTTCACCCCAATAAGGTGGTGTGTATTTACCTGAGCTCTTGACTAATGTCCCATCTAAATCAACAAATAATGTTTTATACTGTCTGACATAATTAAACCAATCTTCTTTAGTACCCCAATCTATATAATCGTTAGATTGTACAGCTTTAAACTTATAACCATCGAGTACCATATTATAAATAATATCAGATAAAAATAGATTATCTTTTTGTAAAGCTTCAAAGTAATTACAGAAATCAACTGCAGTTTCAAAAGAATAACTACCACAACCAAATGTTGATGATATTACTTTTTTCTCAACTAAATCTGTTATGTAACCTTCGTCATCTATAGTGATATAACTTTTATTTGAAGGGTTGATTGAAGTAGTATCATTTAAATCATAATAACACATATAGTTACCTTCTTCAACTGTATAGGTAAAGTAATTATCTACTTCTTTTATTATTATTTGACCTTCTACATTTGCTTGTTTAATAACAGTATAAACTGTATGTGGTTGATTTTTTGTTTGCTCATCTAATAATACTATTTCAGTTTTGTCTTCAATACCGAGTTCTGAAATACACATTTTAATTGCGTCTAAACAATTATATTTATCAACGTGCTCTTGTAAAAAAGATAAATAAACTTTGTCAATTGATTCAAAATCAAAATCTTTCAACGCTTCAACAATCATCCAATTACCTTTTGGGTGAGTTAACATCCACTTTGGTTTTAATCCTTCGAAACGTGATGAAAGTCCAGCTGCTGTTACTATTAAGTTTTTCATTATATCCCCTATAACTTTCTCAAATCTAAAAAACTACCACTTTTATATTTTTTTAACGTTGGTAATAACCGACACATTTTATTTGCTATATCAGTTGTGTTTGGTAGAGTATTGTTTTCTTTCATATCAGAAAACTTTTTTTTCCACTTGAATTTATTACCGTCTATGTTTTCATTTATATAATCTTGCATTGGTGTATCAACTGGCCCAGGTGATAATGATAAAAAATGTATATCTGGTTGTTCTTCTGCATAAACTTTCATCATCATATTAAGTGCTGCCTTAGAAATAGAATATGCTCCCCAGCCCGTGTATGTTTCCTGTGATGCACCAGATGATATTGCAACGACTTGCTTAACTTCTATATTATTTTCTATCATATAATCAATTATAACTTTGTTAGCCCAAGTATTAATTGTAAAAGAAGTTTCAATGTCGTGTAGTTTTATTTTATTTAAATAGTCTATATCACCAAGCACACCAGCATTTAAATATATGACATCTATCTGTTTAATATCTTTTAATAACGTTGACAATTTGTATGAAATATCATAAACTTTTTCTAAGTCACATTCTACGTGATTATACTCATTACTTTTTGTTCTACTGAGACCATATATTTCATAACCAGTTTCAGAATATGTTTTAGCTAATGCCTTACCCAAACCAGAACTTGTGCCTGTGATTAATATATTACCCAAGATGACCACCTTTATATTCAAAAGATTGACGTGTCCAGTTCTCAAGTAAAGTTTTGTCAAAGTTATCTCTATCTAAACCTTCTACTGTATTACAAAACTCTGAAAAACTTTTCATATCTAAATTTAACTTTCTGGCTTGTGTAGCATAATGGTCTGTAATACCATATCTACCTGTAACTAACAGGTATGGACTTACTGTTTTCTTAAATAAAGATTCGTAATACTTGTGAATAAACTCATTCAGTTTCAATGCCTTATCATCATCAAGTACATTTTCTAACTTCAGATTACCAGCACCTTTACCTAATGACATTACTGACGTATCACAAAAGTCTACATATGGACTTTCAAGACACATAATATAATTCATATATGCTTTACCAGTGTGGTTATGTAAATGAAAACACGTGTTCTTATCAGAGTCTTTTATTCTTTTGAAAAAGTGTTCGTATCTTTTTACATCTTTATGTAAGTTTAAATGTCCGTGTGTATCTGCAAAACCTATAATATCAAAATCAGAATCAAGAACAATATCAAGTGCAGAGTTAAGTTCAATGTCTGTATAGTTAGTCGTATTGAAAAGATTAAATGCTATCTCTAAGTTAGTATGTTTTTTTAGTTTGACTGCAAAATCAAAACCTTCTTTGACCATATCTTTTCTACAGGTCATTCTAATCATTTTAATTTCATTTTGATTATCTGTAGGGTAGTCGTTTAAATCTTTACTACAATAAGAATAATCAATCATTACTGATACATTATTTTTACCTTGTTCACTTGTAACTTCTTTGACTGTATCGATATCTAAATTAAAGAATCTATTTTTACTTTTTGCAGTTTGTTTCCAATAACCCATTTCTACATAACTAACACCTAATTCACACATCAAATTATAATACTCTTGTGCAAACTCAATGGGCCAATCAAAATCACAAGTAAATCCACCATCTCTTAATGTAACATCAACTAAGTTCATACATCTCCGCTAGTTTGAAATCATCGAGTGTATCTATCTCTACACTCTCAGGAAATTTTATAGGATAAAAATAGTTGTTATCACTCGTTCTATTTTTATTTTTCATAAACTCTTTTTTTGTAAAAATAAAGAAAGCTCCATTACCCATCTTCACTGGTTCTAAATCCTGTGTTTTAGAAACTACATCAGGGTTAAAATTCACTGGTTCTCCTTTAAAGTACGTAAACTCTTTATGTTCTGTACAGGCACATACTGTATCGTATTCTGATAACATCTTTGTTGCATCTAACATTGTTTTTAATGTAATAAAGGGTGATGTAACGTGAGGTGTTATAATAACTTCATTTTCATCTTGAACATATTTGTTAAGAAAGTTCTCTATCATAAGTAGTACAGGACTTACTCTAAATTCAATATTATTCTCCAGTTCTACGTGTGTAGCATCTCTTTTGTAACAAGTTACGTTATCTAAAGTTTTACATTCATTAAATATTGTATCACTATCTGTATCTATATATACGTCTTCAGTTGATAATTCATTTAATAAATGTTTATATAACGGTATACCACCTAAATCTAAAAAGTTTTTATTAGGTAATCGTTCAGATTTTTCTTTTATTATTATAAAAAACTTCATTCTTCAATAAAAGTACAAATAATCTTTCTTGTTTGTTGAGGGTATACATTATCACCTGGGTCTAATTCAAGAAAATGTATATCTTGCCATTTACCTAACATCAACCAACCTTCTTCAACAGGTATCGTCTCGGAGGTGTTAAAAAATAGTGACCTCATATGTGAATATGCATTTATTCTTTCTTCTGGTGGTACGTCTTTTCGTAGTGATATCAAATCGTGTAAATATCTTCTGTTATCAGGTTTATGTTTTGGTAAATATTTATCTAACCAAAATCTAATATCAGCGTGATGTAATAATTCATTTTCTAAAACTCTAAGTGATGTTGTTGTATGTGTTGTGTAGATGTGAACTATACCACTTTTACCCCACTCTCTAGCATAACGCTCAACTGTCGGTGTTATAATTGTGAATAGTTTATCTGTTTTAATTTCGATTGTTTGTTTCATTATAGCCTCTCAATAATTTTTTTGTCACCGAAAAGACCAACGTCTCTCCAATTTGTTAAAAATGTTTTATCATTAATTATTTCATCAACAGCACCTACAACATCCATCCATTTAACACCATCATCATCTTCTTTTCTCCAAGCTGCTCTAACATATTCACCTATCCAATAATCATCAAACACAACTATACCACCTTTAGTTACTAAATCTGAATAGTCTTCCCAATCTTGTAAAACACCTTTTTTAGTGTGGTCACCATCTATGAAAAGTAAATCAATTTTTGGATAGTTTTCTTTTACATAATTAATAACTTTAGTATCGTGTGAAGAACCTTTAATTAAATCATATTCGTGTTGATATGGATTGTTATTCTTAATATTTTCATCAACTAATTCTATTGTATTTATACCAAAGTTTTGGTCACCGTTACCCTCACCTAATAACTCTGGATAGAAACCTTCAAACATATCTACTGATACAAATTTTGACTTATACTCAGTTTGCATCATCGTTAACAATGCACCACCCCACAATGTACCAATCTCTAATACTGTCTTACATTTATCTTCAAGTAAATTTTTTATAATGTATAAAACGTGAGTTGATTGTAACATATCATTTAATGCTACTCTACCGTTAATATTATTATTTAAATCTTCAACTATACCTCTTGCTATACCTTGATAGTTATAGTTTTTTATATCGTCAAGTTTCATTAATCTTTCTCCCATTCACCTTCGTGAAAACCATCTGCGAAGTGTTTAGTTTCTCTTATTTTAGTTGCAGATATCTCACCTATATCTTTAGGTGGCACGTGTTCAATTATATCATATCCCACACCACGTCCGTAATTTACAGATTCAATATCAGGTATAATCATAACTTTAACTATACCTAAATCTATAAACTCTTTTAATTCTATTTGTAAATTATCATACACTTCTTCACAAGTATATGGATTATTTTTATCAGGCATCATATCACGAATACAGATAAGAACATTCTTACCGTCTTTAAGTCTTTGGTCAATTAACCATTGATGCCCTTTATGCCACGGTTGCCATCTGCCGATAAACATCGAGTATTTCATCTACACACTCCTCTATAGATTTTTCTGTATTAATATATGTAAAGTCTTTTAATGGTGGTTCATAATTATCAACCCAATACTTTTCTTTATCAGTTGGGTATGTTGAGTTTAACCAAAATACTTCACCAATTCTCAAATCACGGTATGGTGAAACTAAAGACACTACAACTAAGTACCCTTTACTTTCCATAACTTTTGCCATATCAATAGCAAACTGAATATTCTTTCTACGACCTCTTTCTGAGTAATCTTTGTTATCCAAAACATCTCGTATATCATCACCGTCAATGTTAATCACCTTATCATTATTAAACTTACTAATAATTTCTTTAGCTAAAGTTGTTTTACCACTACCAGGTTGTCCTGTAAGCCATAATATCATAATATATCCCCCAATGGTTTGTATTCCAGTTCTGAAAAAGCATTTGTAACGTCACAATTTACTATATTTATGTTATACTTGTCAAGCTCTTTTTTTACGTGATTATAATTTATCCACTCTCTTTTACCTGTTCGTCTTACACTATCATAAAAGTGGTCCCATCCACCATCACACCCTAATAAGTATATATCTTTAAAGCCTAAATACGCTGCTAAAGGTATTGCTAAATTATCAATCGTACTACTACCATATGAAGTGAATGTATTAAACTCATCTATATCAATATAATATTCTTCTGTTTTTAAAAGTTTATCTCGTTCATCATTTACGTGATTTATAAATATACCACTTTTTTCCCAATGTTCTAATGTGTATATGTTTTCAAAGCTTGGGTCTAAATGTACTCCCATACAAGTAGAACCTGGACCATCTGTACAATTACCTTTACCTGTTATTTTACACCCATTACCTATCACATAAGTACCTTCACTCATTTTATCAGAAAATACTGTATTGTAATTATGTTTCATTACTTGTGTATCACCTACAGCTAAGTAATTAGGTACAAAAGTTGGATGATGTAGTATTAAATTTATACCAATTGTAATTTCATTATTAAGTACTGACATATCAATATTCTCAATAGAAGTACCCGTGCCGACTACAAAACATCTTTCACCTTTAAATAAATCTTTTTTTACTTCATACTTCATTCTGTCAACCAAGTCGTTTCTGTATAATATTTAGAAAACTTATTTGCTATCACATTACCTGTGCTATCAAACTCAATCCAACCGTTTTTTCTACCCCATAAAAACTCATAAAAATCAAATGTCCCATCTAACACCGTATCTACTACATTCTCCCACCCCAATGAAAATATATTTTTATATTCAAACCTCATATCAACAAACATAAATTTATATACATCTCTAAATGAAACATTATCTTTAAGTAAATTAACCCATTCACTTCTATCTAATGGTGTTTTCATATAATCATCTTCACCTTCAATAGCAGGTCCTAACGGTGGTTCTTTTTTCATAAAATGTTGATAAAATTTCATTCCAGTATTAACTAATCCTGCCTCATTGTTAAGTACAGGTTCACTCCAAATACCATTCATAACATCTATTTTTCCATACATAAGTAAATCTCCAACTTCATATGTTTTCATAGAAGTTGATTGAGTTAATAATATAGATTTGTTTTCTTTTGTAATTATATCGTGACAATATTCTATAACGTTAGGTAAACCTATTAAACACCAAGGTCGTGTTACTAAACAATAATCGAATCCCTGTTTAGTTGCGTGTTCAACACCTTTCATTACGTGATAGTATTGAGCTGGGTTATCAACAACATATCCGTTATCTTTTAAATCCCATAGTTCTTCCCAAAAAACATAGTCACATAAATCTATAGTTTCTTTTAATGGTGTTTCACCGTGACCACTTAGGATAATATATGTTTGTGGATTATTCTTTTTAAAATACTTTATTGAAAGATTAATAATTTTTTTTCTATCAGCTGACGGTATGCCACCTTGAACATCATATTGTGGGATATGTGTTTGAAACACGACACATTTAAAATTCATAACCAAACTCTTGTATGTCTTTTTTATAAAACTCTTCAACTAATGCTTTACTTTCTTCAGAATAATATGTTCTATATCTACTTCTATTACTTTTATGTATATGTGGTAATTGTATGTTTTCAGAACCTAACTTTGATAATAAATTATTAAAGTCATTTTGTAAGTTTTCAAACTTACCTATAAAATTTACTGAAATATTATTATCAATTGTCATAAAATCTAATTGTGGTTTAAAATGTCTATCTTCTGACCACCCTGAACTTTTGAATCTCATACAAAAATCTTCAAAGTTTTTAAAATCCCATTCTTTATACCAATTAGGTGTCTCTTCTTGTGTAGCCCAAATATTATATCTTTTTGAAAATCTACCAGGAACGTGTTTTTGTAAATCTAAATAACCAGATATAAACCTGTCCCAAGGGTTACGAACAAACACTGCCTTATAATAAGATTTTTTTACTATTTCAGATTGTATTTTATTTTCAAACTTAACATAGTCATCTTCAAAATTATCATAATTAAAAAAACTTTCATCTAAAACATTGAACCCTAAGTGTTCAACTTTATTAATATTATCAAGTGTATTTTCTAATGTACTGTGATATATCTCTGGATATTTAAAATTCCATACGTGTGTTGAAGATTTATCATTAATTGTCTTATCAGAAGATAAAGCGTATAAAATCGAACTACAACCTGTTTTTGGAATTGCTATAAATAAAAATCTTTTTGAGTTTGATAAATACATTTTACTTTGTTGAATTTTTCATTCGTGTCATATGTCTACCACCATCAAACATTGATTTTTTAAGTACTTTAACCATTTCATTTAGTGTATCTATGTCTACATATTTACTTGGGATAGAAAAGAAATTTGCACAATTATGTCTAATAGAATATTCAGCCATATAGTCATTAAATACTAATGCTGCTCTTACGTTTTTTGTTTTATTTGCAAGTATATTTATACCCTGTCCAGTTCTACAAAATCCTAATGCGAAATCAATACTATTCCTATCAAGTTCTTTAACTACTGAATTTACGTAGTCACCATAATCACAATTCTTTTTAACATAACACCCAAAATCAACATAATCAATATTATTATCTTTTAAAACTGACTTAGCTTTTTCTTTTAATTCATATCCAGAATGGTCTGAACATAATGCAATTGGTTTAGTTCCAAATCGTGGAGCTACATAATCTATAAAAAACTCTAACTCTTCAGGTGTACCTAAACAACTATTTTTTTCAACTGTTTGACATTTAACTTTTAAGTCATCTTCTATTAATAAATTATACATTGGACATATATAAAATTCATTATTTACTCTTATATTTTTATCAATTAGTTTGTTACCGTATTTTATAAAATCAGTCCCGTGTTTGAAGTAATATACACCAACAGCAGCGTTTTCACTTATAACTTCTTTTTCAGCTGTTTTAGTAACATAACCTTTATTATTAATCTTGGCATAACTATGAGCAGGACTATTAGCTTTAAATGTAAGAAGTAATCCATCAATGTCTTTAGATACTGACATAGGGTCGAATTTATCTAAAAAATATGTATCTGGTGTATATATTACTAATGGATTGTCATTATCAATATAATCTTTAGCTAGAAGACAAGTGTTCAAAGCACCTTCTGTAATATGGTCTACAACAACTATTTTTATATCATCACCAAACTTTTGTCTTAAAATATCGTCAATTGAAAAGTTATTTATATGGTCTAATCTAACACAAAAAATTAAATTACAATTAGACAAATCTATTGAATCTAACGACCAATCAATTATATGTTTTCCATCAGCTAGTATTAAAGGTTTTGGTACTGAATATCCTTTATCTAAAAAACGTTGTGCTCTACCAGCTATGGGTAATAAAAGATTAATTTTTTTCATTTGATATTGTCTCCAAATAACTTGTAACTTTATGATGAGAATTAGCAACTATATTAGGAAGGTCAACTGAAGTAGTTAACTGTTCATTTATAAATGAAGCAGCGAACATATCACCGGCACCTAAGACGTTAACATTTTCAATAACAGATACTTTTGTTTCAAACAACTTATCACCATCAGTACATATACTACCAGCCTTATGATGTAGTATAACCCAACCTTTAGTTAATTTACCTAACTCTTTAATATTGGTAAAAATATCTTCATCAGAGATAAATAGATAATCAATATCTCTAAGTATATTTTTATTTTCCAGTTCTTTACCTTTACATATGTCAGCTGATACGATACCTTTTATATCTTTAATAAACGATACATCGTCTAATTCATTTATGTACATTATATGATTCCATTTCGAATCAATAATATTAGGTTTTTTAGTTTTTAAATTTAATTGAGCAGTTGATGTTCTTTCAGATTTATCTTTATTTACTAAAACTAAAGCTTCACCTATAGCAGTAGGTTCTATGTTAACTTTAAGTTTCGGATTTATTCTCAGTAAAAAGTTCCATACATTTCCGATAGAACCAATTGCCGTATACTTACGAAAATCTTCAAATATTCTATCGAATGTTAAATGACCATATAATGATACATCCATATTAACTCATCTCTTGACTAGCTGTTTCTTTTTTATCTAAATTATTTACTTCTTCTTCAGAGGCATCTTTGATTGTATTTAATGAAATTAATAAATCATATAAGTGAGCTACAACACCTTCACCACTTTTAATATCTAATGTAGTATAACAATTATCTTTAACAATCTGTGGTGAATTATTTGGACAATAAGTATATTTTAACTTTTTAATAATAGATAAGTCAAAAAAGTCATCACCAACAAATGCCATATTTTTAATCGGTATATTATATAACTCTTCAAATTTTTTTAAAAATCTTGACTTATCTAAACTTAAATCTTCATTTCGTGAACAATAAAAATCAATGTTTCTTTTTTCACCAACTGATTTATTAAATATATCACCTGATAATAAGACTACATTTATACCTGTTGCTTTAAACCTTTTAATTGCAGTAAAGTCTCTATCATTAAATTTCTTATAAACACAGGTATGATTTATATCATATGTCTTATTACCATCTGTTAATACTCCATCAACATCAAGTATAAGTAATTTAATCATTAATATTTTTTTCCCAACCTGGTGTTGTGTATTTTTCTTCACCTTCAACATAATATGCTGATAACTTTTTGTTTGGTCTTAGAACTTCTACTACTGAATTAGTGTTCATAACATATTTATATTTTTCTCTAACTCTCATTGACCATTCAACATCTTCACCTTCACCCATACAAAGAGCTTCATCTAACGGGTCAGCTTCCATAACATATTTTTTTGCAGCCCACCAAAAACCAGATATTTGCATGTATTGTGGTTTGTTATAATCATAAGGTACTAAAGCTATTCTATGGTCAAACCCATCAACATTATGACATAATTCAGGGTCATCCCAGGCTAACCAATCTCTAAACCTGTGACCTTCTATCGCTTTAATTATACACATAGCAATTTCCCAATCATCACCAAACTTTAAAAATCCTTTATACCAATCTTTATCAAGAACTAAATAATCGTGAGTGAAAACAATGTTATCATATTTAGCTTTTTCTGTCATTATATTCTTTTTTCGTGTAAACCAACCTGGTCTTGGATTAAAATCATCAAATTCAATATGAGTAACATCGTCAGCATCGTAATTATTATTACTACCACCTACAACTATTATTTCATAACAATCACTTGGAATATTGTTTGCTCTAATTGACTCAATTATTTCACTAACGTGATTATTAGTATTACCTGACATACGTTGAGATGTATCTGTTGTTGCTATACCAAAAGTAAATTTCATTTTTTATTCTCCTTTATCTTAGGGATTTCAATATCGTCACCACCCCACTCTTCATCTGACCAATATACAAACGGGTCTTTCTGTCTAATCTCTTTCATCTTAGTTTCAAGTTTTTTTTGTTTTTTACTTTTAAACATAGACTGAAGACCTTTACGCATATAATATACCCAATTTTTTAACATACTGTCTCCTATTTCTTTTTAAGTAGAATCTTAGGTTCGTTAAAATATAGATAATCTATATCAGTTCTTAAAAAACAATTTATTGCATGTTCTGGTGTTTCAACAATCGGTTCTCTGTCATTAAAACTTGTATTCAGAACAATAGGTACACTTGTTTTTTCTTTAAACTTTTTAATAAAGTTGTAATACCATTTATTATCGTTCTCAGTAACAGTTTGTAATCTAGCAGAACCATCGAAGTGAACTACTGCTGGGACTTTATCTCTGACCTCTTCTTTAAACTTAATTACTGTTGTCATATATGGACTGTCCACATCTAACTCAAACCAATCACTTACATCGTCTCTTAATATTGAAGGAGCAAATGGTCTAAACCACTGTCTATGTTTTACTTTTTCATTTATAATGTCTTTCATATTTTCATTTCTTGGGTCAGCCAAGATACTTCTATTACCCAGTGCTCTACGACCTGATTCTGAACCACCACCATATACTGATATAACATTATCATCTTTTGTTAATAAATCGATTACAGTTTCATCATCTACGACTTCAGTTGTAACCTTATCTTTATTCTTTTTAATAGCTTCTTCAATACTATCTTTATGATATGTGAAACCTAAATAAGTAGGACTATTATCTTTCCAAGTTATTCTTGGTTGATTCATAAAGTTCTCACCATGCCAAAGTATTTGACTAGCACCAATTGGTAACCCAGCATCGTACGGTACAGGTGGTATATAAATATTTTCTACTATACCTTCAAAGAATTCATAACATCTACCAACAAATACTGAATTTAAAGCTACACCACCAGCTAAACACAAGTTTTTAGGTTGATATTTGTTTACGTAGTACTCAATTCTTCTTAGTATTTGATATTCAGATGACCATTGAATTGCAGCTGAAATATCGAATTGTGCTTTTTCTCCACCTTTATCAACTATTTCTTTAATTGGTTGTACGTCCATTACTTGTGGTAAATGTATACGGTCTTTAAAATAGTCACCGTATTTATTATAATCACCCATACAAGCCATAGCCATTATCGTACCTGCTTGATTTCCATATGGATAACCTGTTGATAAATCAAATACATGCTCTAACATTTTATTCCAACCACCACCTATATTGAAATCATATATGTCTTTGATATGTAATCTTTCAATAGTATTACCACTACCGATAGAAATAGTGAATCCTGTAGCCATTACTTCATAGTCTTTATAACTTTGTTTACCCTCACACTCTTCAATAAAATCCCAACCTCCAGCATCAATTGTTACTATCAAAGCATCATCAAAATTACTTGAGTAGAATGCGTTAGCTGCATGTGATTGATGATGGCCGAAATACCAAAATTCACCACCATTATCTGTTATGTGTTTATCTAACTTTTTTGCGGTCTCTGGATATCTTGTAGTATGACCACCTTTCCAATTATCAACTACGTGAGTAAAATAATTTACATCTTCCCAGTTTTCATATGTTTGAAATATAAATTCTAAAGCATCACCTAAATGTTCTTTTTTACGAGTAAATCTTTCGAGTTCATTATGAATAACTGGTATTCCTTTATCCATTACAGAATACGAACAGTCGTGTCCTGAATGAAATCCTATGATTTTGTTTTCTTTTTTAATCACTATTTCCTCCATATATTAAATCCAAAATAACTACATCCTTAAATTTTTTATGTGCATCAAATGAAGGATGTAAATCATCTTGATACCATTTATCTTTTTTTAAATTATATTGAGACCATTCTGTTAGACCACCAAATTTTATTTTATCATTGTTGAAAAACCACCAATTATCCCAATCTATCATACTCCAATAATAGTTAATTCCAAACTTAGAATTATGAGTTTCAGTATTACAGTAACCAAATTTATCTTTTAATAATTCATTATTTATATTTTCATATTTTTCTTCCTTTGAAAATATATTTTTATTTGTGCTATCAGTAAATAAATCCCAACCACAAAATATAGTATAATCTATATTTTTAGATTTTAAATAAGATTGAACCATAAATATTTTTTCAAGTAATTCAAAAAAATGTAACTCATCTGAGTGAATGTTTTCCCAATAATTTTTCCAAAACTCTTGAGTATTTTTAAAACCTTCATTCATTGGCATAAACCAAGAAGACCAAGATGACTTTAAAAAGTTTTGTGCTGGTGGTGACATCTCAAATTTACCTTGGTTAATCATATATTTTCTTTCCATCGTTGTTAATTGTATAATTACTTTACGAATCTTTTTACCTTCACGTAATAAATTATCAACTGACGTAATCAAACCCCTTAGAATGATATCATTTGAACTACCTTTATGTCCTACGTTTAAAACTGTTGTGGGTGTATCTTTAAATTGGTCTTCAAGATAATCAGACCAAGTAGTTTTAAAGTTAGTGAAACTACAACCTGTTGTAACTATATACTCATCTTTCAAAAGATATTTACCTACCATATTAAAGATAACATTATTAAAAAAACTATGTTGAGCTTGATTAGATGGGTGTTTATCTTTTTTATCATATTGTCCGTAACCAGCTACAGATGCATTACCTCGTGTATGAAATTTTTCTTCTAAATTATCTCTTACCCATTCATTCATACCACCGTATTTAACATCTTCATTAGAATGAAACCAAAAATTAGAAATATCTATATGTTTTTCTAAGTCTAAATCATTTTCAAATATTTTCCAACCGCATATCATTTTATATTTTATATCATTATTATTTAAAAACTCTTGAACTCCTTTAACATTTTTAAGTGTATTATCTAAAGCCTTTTCATCTGTATGACTACTGAAATAATCTTTCCAATGAGGTCTTTCTTGTTCAAGTGAACTTAAACTCCAACCATTATATGGTGTTTCATAAAATTTATTTACTGATATATAACCGTTATTCATAAAAATACTATGTCTATCTATCCCACTCCATTGTACAATAGCATACATATCTTCACGTTTTTTACCTTTTTCAAGTAGTTCAGTGGTTATCTGTATTAGATTTCTTGCGATTGTACCGTTATCTGCAGCATCTCTTGATATATTATGAATATTAATACTATTGAGTTCTGGATGAGTACCAGAAGTTGTACCAAAAATTTTATCCATAAAATGTGGATAAGAAAGATAAGTTTTATCTTTTGCATTTAATCTATGTGATACGTCTAAAGCTGTTGTGTCAGCTGACATACTACACCCGGTTATAATAATATCCATTAAATTAACTCTAAGGTTTTTAGTTCTTGTAAAGTGTTATCATCTATTGACATATCATAACCATCGTAAATTGTGAAATCTAAATTATTAAAGTCACCTCGTCTAACCGTGTGACTACAATAAATAGGGTGATTATATTTAGTTCCTAAAATTTTATACCCATCGTTCTTTGCTTTTTCACTACCTTGTAATTCAAACTCCCACGGATTCATATTTGGTTCTAAATACTTTAACATATATTCTTTGTTCCATATAGAATACACAACTGACAATCTATAGTTTGCTTCTTGGTCTAATTCTATAACTGGTGTTTCTCTATTTGGTGGTTCTGATTCAATTAGTGATTGTATTACTGTATGTGGTTTTGTTTGTGCTGCAGTCTCAAGAGCAATTCTACCAACATCATCATCCATTAAATCATATAATGCAGGTAATACATCTTGTCTTACTGGTCTAAGTATGAATTGGTCTTCTACTGCATGTATAAAATACTTATCATCAATTGTTTCAAAAAAACTTTTTAAATCACTACACCAGTCTTGAACTGTTGTTTGTTCACCTAATGATATAAAATCAAAATTATTATATAAATCAAACGTTGGTTCTTCATAACCTAATATAGTTACTGGTTGTGAATCACTCCAGAACTTATTAAATAAATACTGAAATGGTTTTATTAAATGAATATACTTGTTTGATGTTGATACATATATTCTCATACTAAAATTACTTTCAATGAATATGATTTAAAATTTTCTGAAATTTGTATAACGTCTTTTCCAGTTCTAATCGGTTCACCATTTCCTGTTGCTAATATAAAACCTTTTATTTTATTATCTTCACCTGTATCATCTATAAACTTTATCTCTAAATACCAGTATTTGAACTGAGGTGTATCACTCACTCTATCATAACAAGTAGAGTCGGCATCAACTGTATAGTCCAAACCTTTGAAAGTATCTAATATTTTATTTGGTAAATCACCGTATCTATGAGTAATATCAAATTCAGTTCTTTCATACTGACTAACTTTACTATACAAAATATTTATTGCCTCTTGTTTTGAATTATTATCAATCATAAAATAACTTCTTTCCCTTCACCACTATATCTTAAATAATCTATTTGTGAATAATCATAATCTTTGATTCTATAGTTTGTCCAATCACCAGCATATGGTCTACGTATGTTTATACAACCAGCTATATTATCTATACCGGCTCCGACATCCATATACACTGCATCTTTATATTTCTTTAACTTATGCAATATACCACTTTTAGAATGACCTATACCTAAAAGAAATATATTTGATTGAGATTCTTTCAACTGATTACCTATAAATTCTTCTACTAAATTTATATCATCACATGCATATTTTTGTGGGTAATGAATATAATCAGTAAAATTATTTAACCCAAGATATTCTTTGTACTCATCATAATTCATAAGTTCTTGTATTAGATTTAATTTCTCACTAGCTCCAATCAATCCAATTCTACCTGAAAATTGTTTAAAGAACCATTTGTTTGCTACAAGACCATAACCATATTCAGCTGGGTAATCAATCTGTTTACCTATAACTTCCTTAAACATCTCTCTGTTTTCTGGATATATCTCACAAGTATAATAGTCATTCTTTGTAGCACCTTCAGTAAACTCTGAATGATTTATATCATCATATGAAACACTTATTGCTCTGTTACCTGGTTTAGCACTACCGACTTCTTGTTTTGTTAAAAAATAATAATCACCGTCACCAAATTTGTAAAATGTTTCTGACTCACCATGCCTGACTGAAGTACACAAATGAGTTTTGAATTTACTCAAATCTTCTTGAAAGTCTGGATACGTATTCTCACTATTGAAGCAAGGGTTAGTATCAAGATTAACAGTATTTTCTATATTATATATTGTCTTCAAAGTATTTATTTACCCAATAAATTACATAATCAATGTCTTCTTCTATCATTCTATTATGACAAGGTAATGTTAATAATTTTACCCATTCTGATTCACAAACAGGATATTCTCTATCTTGTTTTAACGGACCATATTTGTATAATGGTTTAAAATGAACTGAGGTGTGTATTTTTTTGTCTGCTAAATAATCAATAATAGAATCTCTATGTTCAGCTGGTACTCTACTTACATAATATTGAACTGTTTCAGAATGTGGTGGTCTTTCAATCATCGGGTTCAACTCAGCGTTGTATCGTGATTGTACGTGTCGTCTAAATTCTAAATGTTCTGGTAGTTTCTTCATTTGTTCTAAACATATAGCTGCAATGATATCAATCATATAATATTTATAACCTAATAAATCTACTTCATAATCCCAAGCATATCCTGGTTTACCGCTTTGACCTTGAGCTCTACTCCAAGTAGAAGATACACCAAACCAAGTCATCTCTCTACATCTATCAGCTAATTGTTTATCATTAGTAGTAATCATACCACCATCACCTGCTGGCATTGTCTTTACTGCTTGAAATGACCAGACAGCTGCATCACCATCAAGTCCAGCACCTGGTGTCCAACAACTATGAGCACAGTCTTGTAATATAAAACCACCAAACTTTTTTCTTAAATTTTCATAATCAGCTATAACACCAGCCTCATCAACTGAAATCAAAACTTCACTATTTGGTTTCTTATATCGCTCAACATCGTCTGGGTCAATACATAATGTATCTCTTTTTACATCAACTATATTAGATGTACAATCATTCCAAAGAGGTACCATCGCTGTTGCAATAAATGATATGGCTGGATTAATCACATCTATACCTTTGTAACCCATTGCCTTCATAACTAAATCTTGACCGTGTGAATTACTCGTAACTGCTACTGCATATTTATGTCCAACCATCTCAGCAAACTTCTGTTCGAACTCTGCTACTTTTGGACCTTTTCCCCACCAACCACTTTCAATAACTTCTCTAAGTGCTTGTACTTCTTCT
>MDTB01130923.1_pt1 | contig 27899 bp, 30 predicted proteins | sample 811161 | NCBI WGS metagenome assembly MDTB01 (sample SAMN05326650, study PRJNA326480) | marine metagenome | isolation source: seawater | place: Mediterranean Sea | collected 2009
ACCACGTTGATAGGCTGGATGTGGAAGCGCAGTAATGCGTGCAGCTGACCAGTACTAATAGCTCAATTGGCTTGATTTATGCACTGAAAAAAATTTTAGTTTGTGATAAATATAATTTATTTAAGTTTCATAAAATTATTGATAAATTAATTATTAACGGTTTTCCTCAATTAATTGAGTTTAAAAATATTAAAGCTAATATTTATAAAGTTTTAAAAAATAAATGAAAAAAGCCCTAATAACCGGAATAACAGGTCAAGATGGTTCTTATCTTGCGGAATTTTTATTAAAAAAAGGCTATGAAGTTCATGGAATTAAAAGACGAACGTCTTTAATCAATACAGATAGAATTGATCATTTATATCAAGGACCCCATGAAACAGATAGAAAATTTATTTTACACCATGGTGATTTAACTGACTCATCCTCTTTAATAAGAATTATCCAAGAAGTACAACCAGATGAAATTTACAATTTAGCCGCACAAAGTCATGTTGCGGTTTCTTTTGAAGAACCAGAATACACCGCAAACTCTGATGCATTGGGAGCACTTAAAATTTTAGAAGCTATTAGGATTCTAAAATTAAAAAAGAAAACAAAATATTATCAAGCTTCAACTTCTGAACTTTATGGAGCCGCAAGAGAAACGCCGCAAAATGAAAAAACACCATTTTATCCTAGGAGCCCATATGGGGTCGCGAAACTTTATGCTTATTGGATTACGATCAATTATAGAGAGGCTTATGGAATCTTCGCATGTAATGGAATTCTATTTAATCATGAAAGTCCTGTTCGAGGTGAAACATTTGTTACAAGAAAAATAACAAGGGCTCTCACTCGAATAAAATTAGGACTTGATGAAAGTTTATACCTTGGAAATTTAAATGCATTAAGAGACTGGGGACACGCTAAAGATTATGTAGAAGCTCAATGGTTAATGCTTCAACAACAAAAACCGGATGATTTTGTTATTGCTACTGGAAAACAAAAATCTGTAAAGGATTTTATTGAAGAAGCCTCAAAAAACTTGGATATGAAAATAAATTGGAGAGGAAAAGGTTTGGAGGAGGTTGGTCTCTTAAATGGAAAAGAAATTATAAAAGTTGATCCAAGATATTTTCGACCTACAGAAGTTGAAACTTTATTAGGAGATGCCAGCAAAGCAAAAGAAAAATTAAACTGGACTCCCAAAATATCATTTGAAGAGCTAGTTAAAGAAATGATAGATGAAGACTTAAAATTAGCAAAAAATGACAGCTTTATTAATAGATAATTTGGAAAACAAATCTAAATTTTAGAATATTTAAGTTTAATGAAAAATTTTAAAAATATTGCATTTTTACTCTCTTTTAACGAACGAAAGAGTCTGATTTGGTTACTGATTATGATGTTGATGATGGCAATGATGGATACACTTGGTGTGGCGTCTGTTTTCCCCTTTATAGCAGTTTTAACAAATCCAGCTATTATTGAAACTAACATCTTTTTGAATAAGATATTTCAATATTCAGAAATATTTGGAGTTGAAAATAATCAGCAATTTTTTTTTCTTCTAGGTATTTTAGTTTTCTTAATAATAGCTATCTCACTTGTTGTAAAAGTTTCTACAATCTATTTGCAAATACGATTTACTAGTATGCTTGAATACAGTATTGGAAAGCGTTTAATGGAAAATTATCTCAATCAACCCTATAGCTGGTTTTTAAGTCATAATAGTAATGACCTTGTAAAAAATATTTTATCAGAAGTAAACCATATAATAGAGGTTGCAATATACCCAATGGCTGAACTGATAGCTAAAGCGATGGTTACATTTGCACTTCTAGGTTTGCTATTCTTAACTGACATAAAACTTGCATTATTAATTAGTTTTACAATTGGTGGAATTTATGGATCAATCTATTATTTTTTAAAAAATTTTATTACTAAAATTGGAGAAGAACGTTTAAAGAATAATCATTTACGCTACAGAGTAGTAAGTCAGGCCTTTGGATCTATAAAAGACGTAAAAATTAGGGGATCAGAAAAAGCTAATACACAGCTTTTTACTAATTCAGCCTATAGTTATGCTCGGAGTATGTCCTTTGCTCATATGATAAGCCAATTGCCTCGTTATATTTTAGAAGGAATAGCTTTTGCTGGCATCATGTTACTTTTGCTTTATATGATGTCTCAAAAAGGCAGTGTAAATAATGCTTTACCCATTATAAGTCTATATGTTTTTGCTGGTTATCGGTTGATGCCCTCAATGCAACAGGTTTATTCGTCTTTTACTCATCTAAGATATATTGGTTCTTCAGTTGATAATTTAGCAAATGAGATTAAAAACCTTAAAGAATACAATTTAGATCATGACAAAAGTATTTTACAGCTAAATAAAAAAATTACCTTAAATAATATTCATTATAATTACCCTGATACATCACGTTCAACCATAGAAAATATAAACTTAAGTATTTCTGCTAAATCTATTATTGGATTTGTGGGACCCTCAGGCAGTGGTAAATCGACAATTATTGATATTATTTTAGGACTACTAGAACCCCAAAAAGGTACTTTAGAAGTTGACGGAAAAGTTATTACTGTAGATAATCTTAGATCTTGGCAGCGTTCTATAGGTTATGTACCACAACAAATTTATCTTTTTGATGATACTATTGCTGCTAACATTGCATTTGGGGTTGATCAAGAAGATATTAATCTAGATTGGGTTGAAAAAGCATGTCAGCTCTCAAATTTAAAAGAGTTTATAATGGAATTACCTAAAAAATATAATACTATCATTGGTGAAGGTGGAATAAGACTATCTGGAGGACAACGTCAGCGTATTGGAATTGCTCGAGCTTTATATCATAGCCCACGAGTACTAGTTTTAGATGAAGCAACGAGTGCTTTAGATAATGAAACTGAACAGGCAGTAATGAATGCTATAAACAAATTAGGCAAAGATATTACTGTTATCTTAATTGCTCACCGATTAAATACGGTCGAAAAATGTGATGTTATCTTTAAGCTTGAAAAAGGTAGGGTGGTATTTCAAGGAAGCTTTAAAGAATTGTTGATAAATGATAAAAAATCAAGTTCAGCCAAACTAAATCAGCTAACGTAAAAAAATTAGAATTGTCTAATAAAAGATTTTAATAGACATTATTTCAAAATTTTAATAGTTGAAATATAATTTTACAAAAGTTTTAACTTTTCATGCTCTGAGTTTTTTCATTTATTAATTGCTTCAAATAAATAATAAGCACTCCAATCTCTCATATCTTCTATATCTGGAATTGTTTCTATAAATTTATCACATATTCGTTGTCTACGATTATCTATAATTTTAAAACCAAATTCAGAAAATAGTTCGCATATCTCTTTTTCTGACCAAGCATTTTTGTGATTAAATGTTTTTAAATTAGGGTCCTTTAATGCACGACCAACTAAATTTCTTGCTATTTCATGCGGTGATTTTAAATTAAATATTTCTTTTAATTCTGAAGACGAAACTTTTGGTGGTCCATGAAACGCTGTTTTTGATTTGTAGTTAACATAACCTGAGAAATGATCTCCATAATCGTTATTCCAATATCCACAAAACATCATTGCAAGTCTATTTTCAAATGTATCTTTTATACCCATTGAATTCCAACTCCAAATAACTTGTTCTATGCCTTTATCTTTCATGCTTTCCTCAATTGAAAATTTATATTGCTTTAAGAACCAAGTATAATCAGGGATTTTAAGTACAAATAAAGCATTTTGTGTTGCAGTTCTTTTTGCTTCGGAAAGAATTCTTTTGATTACATTATCAAAGATATGTTCAAAAAAATGAGAAGAATAAAATAAAGAAATCTTATTATCTTTTACTGGAAATTGAGTATTTTCATTAAATTTTATTTTTGTAACACCAATGGCATCTAACTCATCATAGCATAACCAATTCACCCAATTTCGAACTCCACTACCGATATTTAATTTCTTTCCCTCGGCAAAGTTATTTTGTCGTTTTATCATTTAAATTTTTATAAGTTATCTATTATTTAATACAGATTCTAATTGTTTTAAATTTTTAAAATGTCTACCAAAAAAATGCCCTTGCCATTCTTGCTCACCATTTACTAATGATCTCATTAAAGTGACCTCTATTGAAATTCTTTCATAAGTTTGGCCTGGCACCCCTTGATGCATAACATCAGAATTACGAAAAAAAATTACTTTTCCAGCTTTTCCATTATTAAGTTGTCGAATTATTTTATTTTTTTCTTTCCATTCAAAAGAACCATAATCTTTATTCAATGGAGTTAGGTAAATCATTATTTTTCTATGCCCCGGAACAAAACCATCAGTATGCCAGTCATTCGGTCCAATTTTTTTTGAATTTGGTTTAGTTTTCCAAATCCGAGTATTTACAAAAATAAAAGGGCTCCCTACATGAATCTGGAACATTTGACGAAGTTCATCATGCAATAATTTCAATGTTGAATTTTTGTTATCATACACATGTAAATTGCCAGGAACAATATTTTCGTTTAAAGTTTCAAGTATCATTTCAGAATGGTTATCAACTTTTAGAACTGGGTGAATTGATTGTAAATTTTTTTTCTCATTTTCATTGTAAAAACATGAGTCATTACAAAATTCTATGCTTAAAGTTTTTAAAAGTTCATCTGATATTTGTCCTACAGCAACATCTAAACCCTCTCCATAAATTTTATCTACAAGTTTTGCGTGTAACTCAAAAGAGTCTTTAATAACATCTTTTTTCTTTTTTATTGAGTTAAGCCAATTTGAGACTTTTCCAAATTGTATTAAGATAACTTTTTTAACTCCATTTCTCTTTAAAGAATTTAAAGCTTTTTTGACAATATTCATAATATAAATATTTAGTACAAAAATATTTAAATGTCATTACAATATTGAATTTAGATTGATCTAAATCAAATCTAAACTTAAAAAATTTTTATTACTTTTTTTACAATAAAGAAGAATTAAAAATTTCCACAAATTTTTTTAATTTTTGTAGTTTTTTTTTTAAGACATTTTAAAGATTGTTTTATACCTCGTTTCCAATCTGAAGCCTCTATATTGAATCGAGCACAAATTTTTTCAGAGGATAAGCTTGAATTTAAAGGTCTTTTTGCCAAGGTAGGATACTCTGAAGTTAGTATGCTTTTTAAAAATGGAGTTTTTTTTAGCATATTTTCTTCATTAGCTATTTTAATAATAATTTTTGCAAATTCATACCAGGAGCAAAAAAACTTTCCAGAATAATGAAATATCTCATTTGAAATAATTTTATTTTCTATGAAGGGTAAAATAGTTGCAATTACTCTAGAAATATCATCCGAATATGTAGGAGCACCTATTTGATCAGAGACAACTTGGACTTCATCATTTTGAGATGCTAATTTTAATATAGTTTTTAAAAAATTATTTCCAAATTCACTAAATATCCAGGAGGTTCTAATTATACAAAATTTGCAGCCTGAATCTAGAATCCTATTTTCTCCATCAAGCTTTGTTTTGCCATATACTCCTATTGGGTTTTTTTTATCATCTTCTTTATAGGGATTTTCTGAAAAACCATCAAAAACATAATCTGTAGAAATATGAATTAAAAAACAATCATAATCTAGACATTTTTGAGATAGAAAACCTACAGAAATATTATTAACATTATTTGCCTCTTCAAAATTTTTTTCTGCTTTATCTACTGCTGTATAAGCACTGCAGTTAATTATAACATCAGGTTTAATTGAAATAAATTTTTTATTTAGTTTTATGTGATCATTAATATTCATTTCACTTTTATTAAAAAAGTAAAACTTATAGCTAGTTTTTTGAAATATTTTTTTTAGCGACATTCCGAGCTGTCCATTTGCTCCTAAAACTATTATCTTCATGTCGATTATATTAGATATATCTTTTTGATTTTTAATAAGTTTTTTTAGTGATATTTAGTAAATATTGCCCGTATCCATTATCTTTCATGCTTTCACCTTTTTTTATTATTTCTTCATAAGAAATCCATCCATTTTTATATGCTATTTCTTCGATGCATGCTATTTTAAGTCCTTGTCTTTTTTCAACAGTCTGTACGAACTGACTAGCTTCAATAAGCGATTCATGAGTACCTGTATCTAGCCAAGCAAAACCTCTACCTAAAAGCTCAATTTTCACATTGTTATTTTTTAAATACACGTTGTTAATATCAGTTATTTCCAATTCATTTCTTTTAGATGGTTTTATTGACTCAGCAATTGAAACTACATCATTATCATAAAAATACAGTCCAGTAATAGCATAATTAGATTTCGGACTCTTAGGCTTTTCTTCAATAGAGATAACATTGCCATCATTATCAAATTCAATTACACCAAATTCATTAGGTTTATTTACGTGATAACCAAATAAAGTAGCTCCACTTAAATTTGAAACTGCTGAGTTAAGTTTTTTGGTTAAATTTTCACCATAAAAAATGTTATCTCCAAGTGCTAATGAGACATTACTGTTACCAATGAATTTTTTGCCTAAAATAAATGCTTGAGCTAGGCCATCAGGTGATGGCTGAACACAATATTCTAAAGAAATACCAAATGTCGAACCATTTCCTAACAATCTTTTATATAAAGGCATATCTTCTGAGGAAGAAATTATTAGAATTTCTTTGATGCCTGATAGCATCAAAATCGAAAGTGGATAATAAATCATCGGCTTGTCATAAATGGGCAACATTTGTTTTGATACTCCCAATGTTATTGGGTAGAGTCTCTTCCCCGAACCTCCTGCAAGAATTATTCCTTTAAAATTTGACATGTATTTTTCTCCTTTAAAATTTTTAAATAAATAACTTAATAATTATTTTTAAGGTACCATTTAATTGTTTTTTTTATGCCAGAATCAAAGTTTTCTTTTGGTCGCCACTTAAGTTGCTTTCTAATTTTTGAAGAGTTAATGGCATAACGAAAATCATGCCCTGGCCTATCTGCTACAAACTTTATAAGTTGTGAATATTTTTTAATTTTTTTAGATTTAGATGGTGATAATTCATCTAGTAAATTACAAACATGATTTACAACTTCAACATTATTTTTTTCGTTACCACCTCCTATATTATATGTTTCGCCTATTATCCCTTTTTCAAAAACAGCAATAATTGCAGCAACATGATCTGATACATAAAGCCAATCTCTTATCTGCTCCCCTTTTCCAAAAATTGGAATTTCATTTAGCTCGAGTGAATTTTTAATAATTTTTGGGATCAACTTTTCATGGTGTTGATGAGGACCGTAATTATTTGAGCAATTAGTTATTAAAGTCGGTAAGGAATAGGTATGATTAAAGCATCTTACCAAATGATCACTCGAAGCCTTAGAGGCTGAATAAGGACTATTCGGTAGATATTGGCTTTTTTCAGTAAAAGCAGGTTCACTGAGTGACAAGGCGCCATAGACCTCATCTGTTGATATGTGTATAAATTTAAAAGAAGACTTTTCTTTTTTTGCTAAATCACGCCAATAATTATAACTAGCTTTAAGTAAATTATACGTTCCGTTAATATTAGTTTTTATAAAAATATCTGGTCCGTCTATAGACTTGTCAACATATGACTCTGCAGCAAAATTAAATATGGCTCTTGGTTTATATTTTTTTAAAATTTTAAATATTTCTTTGTGATTATGTATATCTTCTTGAATAAAAGTATAAAAATTTTTTTTTTTTATATTCTTTAAATTATTTTTATTGGCAGCGTATGTCATAATATCAATATTAATTATTTGTTCGTCAAACCTATCAAGCCAATCTAGAATAAAGTTAGAACCTATAAAACCACTTCCACCAGTAACAATAATCATTTTTTTAATTACCTTTAAATTTTTATATATTGTTTATTCAAAATATTGAGCTTTTTTAAAAGATGTCCCGTTCTTATCTTTGTTAGAAATAATAACATCTTTAGTTACTGGCCATTCAATTAAAATCTCTTTATCATTCCAAATTATTGTTCTTTCACTCTCTTCATGTCTATGTTCTGTAGTTTTATAAAGAACCTCAGCCTTTGAAGATAATGTTAAAAAACCATGGGCAAATCCTGGTGGTATCCATATCTGTTTCATATTATCTGATGATAAATTTACTCCACGCCATTGACCAAAAGTTGAAGAAGATTGCCTAATATCTACAATGACATCATATATTTCTCCGTTTATAACTCTAACTAATTTTCCTTGAGGATTTGGAAATTGATAATGAAGACCCCTTAATGTTCCTTCAGCTGAAATACTATGGTTGTCTTGAACAAATTCATAATTAACGTTCAATAACTCACTGAATGTTTTTTTATTCCAACTTTCAAAAAAAGAGCCACGATTGTCGGTGTAAGTTTTTGGTGATAGAACATAAACATTTTTAAAAAAAATTTCATTGATTGTTAAGCTCACCTAATGACTCCTTACATTGCAATAAATAAAATTAATTTTTTTTTAATACGATATTGCATAAATTAGAAATAATTTGACAATTTTATAACATTTTATTTGGAGAGTAACTTACTAAATATAATGCTAAATAACTACTTAAATTGCTGTTTTCAACTCTATATTGATACTCAATTTTGTATTGAACAGGTATGATAGTGTGATAGTTAGTCTTCAAAAAAATATGAGTAACCAAAAAAAAATTTATATTGCTGGAGCAGGAGGAATGCTTGGTGAAGCATTTTATCGAGTTTTTGGTGATGATTATGAGCTTAAATGTACAGATATCGATGTAAAAGATGAATGGATTTCTTTTTTAGATTTTAGGAATTACCAGGCTTATGCTCAAGATGTTTTAGACTTTCAGCCGGATTATCTTTTTCATTTGGGTGCCTTTACTGATCTCGAATTTTGTGAGCAGCACCCTGACGAAACTTATGTTACTAATACCTTATCGGTTGAAAATGCAGTTTATATTGCTCAAAAATTAAATATTCCTCTCTTATATATTAGCACCGCTGGTATCTTTGATGGAAAAAAACAGTTTTATGATGATTGGGATTTGCCAAATCCACTAGGGCATTACGCAAGAAGTAAATACGCTGGAGAAATATTTGTACAAGGACATTGTTCTCGTTATCTAGTTTGTCGCCCTGGTTGGATGATGGGCGGTGGTCCACAGAAAGATAAGAAATTTATCCAGAAGATTATGTCTCAAATAAAAGTAGGCAAAACTGAGCTTCATATTGTTAACGATAAATTAGGTACTCCCACTTATACACATGATTTTGCTTATAACGTTAAACAGCTGCTCCAAAAAGAATACTGGGGACTATATAATATGGTTTGTGATGGATTGACAGGTCGTTTTGAGGTAGCGCAGGAACTGATAAATACCTTGGGACTGGATAATAAAGTTAAGGTTATCTCTGTTGGTTCAGACTATTGGCAGGCAGAATATTCTGCACCTAGACCACCTAATGAGCGTTTGATTAATAAAAAATTAGATATGAGGGGTCTAAATGTTATGCGGGATTGGCGCCTATGCTTAAAAGAGTATTTGGAAAAGTATTATCAAGGATATTTAACTTGATGGATAAAAATCTTGTTTCTGTCGTTATCCCTGCTTATAATTCACCAGATTACACTCGTAAAACAATAGAGTCTGTGATCGCACAAACGCACAGACCAATAGAAATAATTTTATCAGATGATAATTCTCCCATTAGTTTAAAACCCCTTGTAGACGAAAAACAGCCTTATTGCAGCCCAGACTTAAAAATTAAATATTATCGCCAGAAAGAAAATCTTAATTACTACTTTAATTTACAGTTTGTTTTGAGTGAAGCGGTTGGCAAATATGTAGTTTTGTTGGACCACGATGATTGGATGATTGATCAGCACTATTTTGCTGATGCGATTAATGCTATGGAAGAGCACCCTGATTGTTATTTGAGCATAGCTAATACCTTCATGGAAAATACTCCAGAGACTTTTCTAAACTTTTATTATCAAAATTGGCATTATGTTGATGGTAATATCGTGATGAAAAAATATCTTAAGACTATTGTTAATCCTTCTAGAAGTGCCGTAATGATGCGCTTTGATAAACTGAAAGAGCTGAATTATAAGCAATTTTTTATCTCAAAAGAAACTGGGCAAAAGCTTAATACAATGCCAGACGAGGGTTTTGTCTTGATTTATCTTTTGGCTTCAATAGGTAAAATTGCACTTTCTGGCCGAATGGTTAGCATAAGAGGTGTGCCACCCGACTCCCTTTCTAGATCGGCTTGGGGGGGAGGGCAAAAAATGTTTATCCCTTATTTTAGGCTTTATCAGCATTTTGCACTTTCCTGCTGTCAGGATGGTGTTCAGACGATGATACTAAATCTGGTGATGCGTTATCCATGTGAAAATATCGACTTTAAAATATTAAAATACTTGGGCTATAACCGAACCGCTATTATATTTATGGTCCTGAGCGTAATACAGTTTAAACTTATGTGGATTATCTCCACTCCTCTTAAATTTATGAGAAAAATTACAGTTAGGATCCTAAAGAAAATTTTATTGTAAATTAGTTATTTTTAAAAACAAATAAAGCTTACCACTCAAGAACTTTTTGATAAGTAATAATTATTGAGCCTTCCGAATGGTGTATTGGTAAATCATTAATGGACTCAACTTTTTTCCATCCTGTTTTTTGAGAAAAAATATTAGTTTTATTTTTTTTGGAGAGATTAAAAATTTTTAAAGCATTTTTGTTATCATTAATCTCTAATATGTAATCATTATTAAGAAAATTTTCTTTTTTAATTGATTTTAAAATATCTACCTCGGATCCTTCAGCGTCAATTTTAACTAAACAGGTTCCATCTAAAAACCTATTAAGATTTACTGTTTTAACTTTAAATTTTTCTAATTTACCATACGGATTTTTTTTTTTGCCAATTATATGACTACCAGTTGTATTATCGCAAACTCTGACAAAAGTTTTATTTCCATTTTTATTAGACACAGCAAATTTATATGGTATTACATTTTTTGTCTTATTTAATAATAAATTTCTTTTAAGCTCTTTAAAATGATATTCATCAGGTTCGAAAGATTTTACATTTACTTTACATTTATCAAAAAAAATTGAATGTAAACCAATGTTAGCTCCTACATCTATAAAATTCTGATATTTTTTCTCGTTAAACAAATAAAAAGAAAAAATAATCAGTTCATTGTAACCTAATAAGTATGATGGGTTCAGTTTACCCATTTTAAAATATCTTAATTTAATTAAACTCAGGGTCTTTGAAAACTTTATTGAAATAGAATTAAATTTTTGTTTTATTATTTTTTTTTCAACTTGTTTTTTTTGATTTTTAAAAAATTTTGAATTACTATAATTTTTTTTTTTATTTATATAAACTTTATTTAAAATATCTACTAAATCTATTTTAAAATTTTGTATATTAGCCATTGTATCTTCTTAATTTAAATAAATTTTTATCTTTTTTTATTTTTTTTTGCAATTTATGAAAAATATTATTTAAATTATCATATCTACTAGAAAAATTTCTTCCTTTTGCAATTAATGGATATCTTATACATTGCTTTATTAAAAAATAAATATCTTTATAAGCATTATTATTGTCAATTTCTTTATTTTTTAAGTATAAATATTTACTATAAGCTCTTTTAAATTTTGTTTTTTTTGAGATTAAGTCTTTATGAATTTTAGTGTTAATAAATCCGGGTCCTATAGTAGTGCAATTAAGATCGGGGTACTCTGAAGAAATTAATTCTGCAGATTTAATTAATAATAATTTAGAAAGACAATACACGGAAAGCTCATTAGAGGGTCCATTTGATCCACTCCCACTAAAAAAAAATAAATGACTTTTTTTACTTCTCTGTGGAATTATTTTTTTTAAAATCTCTAAATTTGAAAAAAAGTTAATATTAAAGCTTCTTTTTATTTTTTTAATCTCATTATCAAAAAATTTACCAATAGGGCTTATTGTGCCCACACAGGAAATAAATATCTTCCAATTTTTAGATATTCTTTTTAATTTCAAAATATCTTTAACTTGAATATTGTTCATATCAATTTTTAAAAGTTTGATATTTTTTTTAGCTAATGACCCAAGATTTTTACTTGAATTATAGGTACCAATGATCTCATAATCCTCTTCATAAAACATCTTAGCTAATTCTCTGCCTATATCTGATGTAATGCCAAAGATAATTATTTTATTTTTCATTTTAAATAAATACTTATATATACAAGTACATATATTAAAAATTAATTATGAACAAAGTCTCAAATATAATTGCCAAAATTTTGTTAAAAAATAAAATTAAGAATGTATTTGCTATTACTGGGGGAGCCTCAATACATCTAATTCATTCAATTTCAAAAACGAAGAATATGCAATGCATTTTTAATCATCATGAACAAGCCGGTGCGATGGGTGCTGATGGCTTGTCAAGATCAACAAAATTGTCAATAAGTTGTGCTGTTTCTACTAGCGGGCCTGGCGCAACAAACTTAATAACTGGTATAGGATGTTCATGGTTTGACTCAATACCAGTGTTATACATTACAGGGCAAGTAACTACTTTCCGTTTAAAAAAAAAACTTAAAATTAGACAGCTTGGATTTCAAGAAACAGGAATCACATCTATTGTCAAATCTATAACCAAATACTCTAATCAAATAAGAAATCCTTACAAGATATTGTATGAGATAGAAAAAGCTATTTTTATTGCAAAAAATGGGAGACCTGGTCCAGTTCTGTTGGATATACCAGATGATATACAAAGAATGATAATTGATGAAAAAAAATTAATAAAGTTTATCCCAAATAAAGTTTCAAAGAAAAAAGTTAAAAATACATCTAAAGTTATTGATTTAATTAATAAAAGTAAAAGACCCACTATAATCTTTGGCGCTGGTGTCAATAAATACTCTGAAGATAAAAAAATATTAAATTTTCTAAATAAAACAAAAATACCCTTTTTAACGACATGGGGTGCTAAAAGCTTATTGAACAATCATAAATTAAATTTTGGTACATTTGGAACACATGGAACGCGCAGTGGAAACTTTTGTGTTCAAAACTCTGATTTACTCATTGTTATTGGTTCAAGACTTAGTACTAGAGAAACTGGTAGTCCAATTAAACTCTTTGCAAGAGATGCAAAAATTATTATTGTCGATATTGATATTCACGAAATATCAAAATTTAAAAAACTAAAGAAAAAAATATTTTTATCCTACAATAATGACTCTCTTGATTTTATAAATCAATTCATGAAAGATGCAAAAAATAATATTTTCTTTACTAAAAAGGATTGGGTTTCATATAATCTTAAAGTAAAAGAGACTTTTAAAAGAAAATTTAGTAAATCTCAAAATATTGATCCATACTATTTTGTAAAAAAACTAAATGATTATTTATTACCAAGCACTGATATGTTTGTAGATACTGGATCTTGCTTAGCTTGGATAATGCAAGATTTTAAATGCTCTAAAAATCAAAATATTTATCATGATCTAAATTTCACTGCTATGGGATGGGCCATACCTGCAAGTATTGGGGCTTCTACTGATAAAAATAGGAAAAATATAGTAACGGTAGTTGGTGATGGAAGCTTAATGGTAAATTTACAAGAAATTAGCTTAATTAATAAATACTGTGAAAAACTTAAACTCTTTATAATAAATAATAAAGGTTATGCAATGGTCCAACAAACTGAAGGAGAGTGGCTTAATAATGAAAATTATGGTACATCTATTAAAGATTTACCTTTTCCAAACTTTAAATTATTATCAAAAGCTAATAAACTTAATTATACATCAATAAAAACATCTAATGATTTAAAAAAAATAAATAAAATACTTAAATCAAATAATAACGAAGTTTGTGAAATATTTATATCACCAAAGAAAATGGTTATCCCCCAAGTAAAATTTGGATCTCCTATAGAAGATGCCCATCCTCTTTTAAAAAAAGAAACTCTACAAGAAAATATGTTAATTAAATCTATAATAAGGAGTGATTAATATTTTTTATTTTTAATAAAATTTTCTTTTTTTGCCCAGTTTTTCTTGAAAAAAAGAGACTTATCATCAACATAGATATCATAAGATATCTTTCCCATTATTAACTTATGATACTTTATTTTCCATTTTTCCAGTTGTTTTGAAGTAAACTCATATCCTTGAAGATTTGCTTTTTTTATGTTGTCTTTATTCCTGCCCATAAATCTTGATGTATAAATTTTTACATAGAAACCTTGATCATACAAATAGTTAACAATCTTAATATTTTTTTTTATTGGTTTTGAGTATCTATAAAAATTCTTTTCTGTACGACACAATACTCCGTCTAGATCGAAACAAATTATTTTCATTTATTTATTTTTTAGAAGCTTAAAAATTGCATTTTTAATTATACTATCATTTAAATAAAATTTTTTTTCAAGTGCTGAGCTAGCTGGAGTGTGACTATCAGGATAAGCAAGTCGCTTAACTTGAACTTTATCATTTTTATTATTTTCATATATCAAAGACATTATTTCAGCAGATGCACCAAATGATTGCCAAGAAGGGTCTAGTATTAATATTTTTTTTGTTTTTCTAGAAGTTTGCAGAATCGTTTTTTTATCAAGAGGCGAGATAGTTCTCAAATCTATTACCTCAATACTTGTTCTAAATTTTTTTTGAATTTCATTTGCAATTTTAAGAGCTATTTGAGAAAAATAACCAATTGAAATAATGCTTAATTGATTCCCCTTTTTTAAAATTGAGGCTTTTCCAAAAGGGATTCTGTAGATTGGCTTTGGTATTTCTTGAACATTATTAAACAAAGACCTATGTTCAATAATAATTGTTGGAATATTAGAGAATATACTTTCAATCAACAAGCCTTTTGCATCAAATGGACAAGAAGGCAAGGCAACTCTGATACCAGGTAAATTTGCAAACCATGAATGAAAAGATTTTGAGTGCTGAGGTCCTTGTCCCCATCCTTTGCCAACAATGGCCCTAATTACTATTGGTAAATCAGATTTAGAATTCGACTTAAACTTCCATAGTGAGATCCAATTTACTATTGCGTCCATTGAATACAACATAAAATCCATTCTGTGATGAACTAAAACAATTTTTTTTTTTTTATTGCCATGCCTATAGACATAGACGTCATCAAGCTTTCAGCGACTGGAAAGTCTTGAATTCTCTCTTTTCCAAATTTTTCAACTAAGCCTATTGTTGTTCCAAATACACCAGGTGAATAGTCAACTAATTGGCCAATTACATATACATTTTTATCTAAAGTCATTGCTTGCTCCAAACCATTATTAATTGCTTGTGCAAAAGTTACGTTTTCTTTTTTCATCTTATTTATTATATTTAATTTTTTTGTCATCTTATGATTAAAAAAATAATTTCATTTAATAGCCAATGATTTTTTTTTTTGAGCTTTTTGAAAGCATAGAGTTTTTGGTTAATGAAATAATTTTTTTTCCATAATTTAACTCTTTGCCATAATTGAGGTTATAAATATCTAAATCTTTTGGAAATTTAGATTTTCTAGCATAATTTATTGCTCGATTGATTTCTCCAACAAAATTTTTTTTAATTATGTTAATATTGTTTTTAGATATAGTTTTCTTATTTAGTAGTTTATTTTCCATAATATTAACTGGACAATATTCTTTCCAAAATTGAATTTCCTTATTATCTCGATAACCTATATTTAAATCATTTTCTGGGCCATAATGTCCACTTATTCTATAGGTTATTGTTTCTAAAAAAAAGGGGTGAGGTTTTTTCCTCATAGTTTTAACTATTTGGTTAATTTTTTCATATAAAGAATTCATATTATTTCCAAATATTTTCTCTGAATAATTTCCAAAAGATTTTACTTTTTCATAAATTTCGACACCAGCTTGCCTTTTTTTTTGAGGTGAAAAAACAGAATAATTATTATTTTCACAAATAAATAAAATCGGTAATTTTTTTAAGTATGCAAAATTTATTGCCTCCCAAAATAAACCCACATCACATGCTGACTCTCCAAATCCCACTACGGTAATTCCTTTTTTATTATCTATTTTTTGAGCCATGGCATTCCCTATGGCAATACCAATTGAACCTGCCAATATTGCACCAGAGAAAAAATTATTATCTGGATATGAAATATCTTGTGATCCTGCTAATCCCCCATTAGATCCGTTCTCTTTCCCATATAATTCTGCAACAAGTTTATTAAGAGGACTTTTTTTTGATAAATAGTATCCATGTGATCCATGATGAGAAAATAAATAATCTTCTTTTTTTAATACAAGATTTAAAACAGATGGAATGGCCTCTTGACCAATACAAAAATGAACAGGACATCTCATTTCATTAGCTGGGTGATATTCTTCAGCTAATTTTTCCTCAATTATTCTTAATCTTTTGGCAAATTTATAAAGTTTTAAAGATATTTTTTTGTCAATACCAATATCTCTAGGTATTAATTTTTTATTCTTGATTATATTATGATGATTAATCTTTGAAAAAAACATTATGCTCTTAGAGTATAATCCATCGGCCAATCTTTTAACGTATCAATATATTTTTCTGCCCAATTAAGCACTTCATTTAGTCCCTCATCCCAAAAAATTTCTTGTTTCCATCCAGTATCTTTTAATATGGAGTCTGGATTAAGCCAATATTTTGAATCTTGACCTAATCTATCTGGGGCTAATTCACAAATTTCATCAAAATTTTTATTCAAGGTTTTTGCACATAATTCAACAACTTTTTTTATTGAAGTAGGATCTTTTGGTCCTGCGTTATAAATTTTACCTAAAGGAGCTTTTTCAGAAACTAGATAAATTGCACGTCCAAGATCACTTGCATGAATATATGATTTTGCAGCTTTACCGCCACCATGTAATGGAATTTTTTTACCAAGTAATCCAGACACAATTGTTTTGGGTATAACTCTATGCAAGAGCTGACCTGAACAATAGGCATTAGATGGCCTGATAATATTCATAGGAAAATTTAAAAATTTTGAAATAGATAATAAGTGTAGGTCAAATGCAACTTTTGATGCTGCATATGGACTTGATGGTTTAATATTTTCTTCTTCTGTAGAGGGTTTATCAACCGATCCATACATTTCCGACGTTCCTATATGAATGAATCTTTCTAACCATTTTCTTTTAGAAAGCTCCTCTGTAAGTTTACTCAATGCAACACAATTTGTTTCAAAGAATCTCCATGAATGCTTCCAAGAAACAGCACCCTCTCCCTGTGCAGCAAAATTAATTATAATCTCAGGCTTCTCTTTATCCAGCATTTCAAGTAGTAAGTCTTGCTCATGATATATATGCCGGGAATAATATTCATATTTTTTATGTGATGTAATATTTAACGAAAAGGGCTCTTCTCTTAAAAAATTTCTACCTACGCCAATAACTTTTTTGGTTTCAACGTTATTTAGTAAATATAGGGCAGAGTGTAAACCAAAAGATCCACCACCGCCTAAAATACAATATTTTTTCATAATTAATTTTTAATATAACCTCCTATACAAATGTCCAGTAATATTCACCATTATATTTTAAACTTTTGAAAAGAATCTTCCATTTATTACAATAAGTATGAAATTTAGCAGTTAGAACCCAATCTTGAAATATTTTTTTTTCATTTAAATTTCTATATGCATCTACTTGAATATATTTATGTTTAAAACTCACCCTCATTATTTCTTGAATAGCTTTAACACATTGAGCTTTTTTTAAATTGTGTAAAGTATTAATAGAAAATACAAGTTTAAAAGAGTTGTCAGGATATGGAATGTTAATGGCATTTCCCAAGGAAAGCCGAGATTTTACTAAAGGATGACAGTTCTTAATTGCGTATTTTGATATATCAATTCCATATGCATCAATTTTTTTATCAATAAGATCTTTTACAAAAAAACCTTTGGCACAACCAACATCTAAAACTTTATCACCTGGTTTTAACTTATAAAATTTAATAAATTCTTTGGCAACATTTTTCCATCTTCCATCATAATAATACCCTCCATAACCATAAGATCTTTTGCCATCAAAATAGTCTTTCCCAAATTTATTTGCTATTTCAATTGTCTTTAAATTCTTAAGTTTTTTTCTTAAGCGGATATTTCTTTTTTTATTAGGAATTGATTTTAGAAGATTAATTTCTTTCATTATAATTTTTGTACATTAAATCTAAATTTTTATCAAAAGAGTTAAATTTAAATTTGGGAAAAAGTTTTTTAATTAGTCTATTATCAAAAAGTCTATAACCATCATGGGGCATTTTTTGTGTTCTTTTTGTAGTAATTATTTTTAAGTTCTTATTAAATTTATTAAATTTTTTTGCTATGCTTGCAAAAGTAATACCACTCCCTGTAACTAAATTTATTGAACCGGTAAAATTTATAAATATTATTTTTGAGATTAAATACACTAAATCTTTAATATAGATATGATCTCTTATTTCCTCACCTTTACCAAACAATTTAATTAAATTATTTTTACTTGAAGTTCTGTAAAATAAATTTGGGCCATATCCTCCATGAGGATCACCATATCCAAAAACTAGTGTAGGTCTTATATGTATAGTTTTGCAATCATTTGAAAAATCTATAATTTTCTCTCTACATAAATGCATCAATCCATGAATACTTGTGGGATTAGGTAATATTTGTTCATTAATTTTTTTCTTTAAATCTGGATAAACTGCATCAGAACTAATATTTATATATTTAAATAATTTTTTATTGCGAATTCCTTTTTGAATATGTTTTATAATTAAAACATTCTTATGGAAATCATCAAAATTTTTACATGGTGCTATGGCAATCGCATTAATTATTATATCATTTGGTTTTATTAACTTTGATAATTTATCTGAAGATTTTTTATCTAAAAAATCAATTTTATTTCTATTTACAGGTACAATTTTAAATTTATTTTTCTGAAAACAGTTTTTTAAATTAGATCCAATATAGCCATCACTACCCAATATAATCAATCTTAATTTGGATTTATGCATTTTTTTTACCCATAATATATCTTTTTTGAACTTTTAATTTTTCAATATCTTTTAAAACGTCATAGGGGTCAATAACTATTTTATTTTTTAAGAGGGGATATTTTTTTTTAAAATACTCAAAAAAATATTTTGATGAATTAGATATAATGATTATCTTTGATTTTTTTAAACACACATCTATCTTTTCAACTTTTATATTTCTTAAGCTTTTAATTTGGTGACTTTTTACAAGAGGGTCAAATGCCAAAAAATTATTTTTAAGAAAATTTTGAGAAGTATAAATTGAATTAGAGTTTTTAATTGAATTGGTATTTTCTTTATAGGATAAGCCAAGTAGCGATATAGGGGTCTTGTTATTATTTTTTAATAAACTATCCAAAATATTAGTAATCCATTTTTTTTTGATATCTGAAATTTTTTTCCAAGAGCTAATTATAGAAATATTAAGATTCATTTGTTTAGTAACTTTTTGCAGAGTATACAAATCTCTTTCCAAATTGCCCCCTGCCAATCCTAGTGAAGGGCTAAGGTAAGAAAATTTTCCAATTCGTTTGTCCAACCTTAAAGACTTAGCAATTTGACTCCAGTCAAAACCTTTTTTTTCACCTAAAATAGAAAGATAATTTGATGTCATTGCTGTAGAAATTAATAAAATATTAATACTAATTTTAGTCATTTCTGCAGTCATAAAGTCCATATTAATTTTTGGACATTTAAATTTACTTAATAAATATTCAAAACTTTTATTTTCAATCTTTTTGTTTTTTGAGCCAACAATGATCCTTTCAGGTTTTTTAGCTCTACTTAAAGCTTCCCCAAAAACTAAGGTCTCTACCTGATAGTAAATTTCATTTTTAAATTCTTTGCTAATCTTATCACAAAAACCTGGAAATAGTTGTGACAAAATAATGATTGGTGTTTTGTTTAATTTAGATTCTTTAATTTTTTTTAAAATTTTGAAAATTTTATAATAATCACTTTTTCCATTTTTATTTGTGGGAACATCAAGTGATAAAAAAATTAAATCGGAATTTTTAATTTGTTTTATGTCATTTGTAAATTTAAATTTATGAAAGTTTTTACTTATTTGTTTTGTTAACCCTGGCTCATCTATATTTATTTGTTTTTTATTTAGGTTTTCTATTAATTCTATATTTTCATCAAAACATATGATTTTCTTTGAAAAATTTGAATATACACTCGAATAAACTAAACCAAGATGACTTAAGCCACAAAATGAAATTTTTTTTAACATAAATTATTTTGTTTTTTTAAATAAATATAACCAAATAGCAAATGCATCATAAGGAATTAATCTATTTTTAAAATAAATTTTTTTTTTGTCTTCCCAGACCATTTTTGAACCCTCTCCTAGTTTAAGTTTATTTAATTGATTATAGTTTAGTCTTACCAGGTAAACAGTTCGTTTATATTGCTCACAACCTATAATCTTGAAATCAAAAACAATACTTGTTAAGTATTTAACATTTCTTTTGTCGATTTCTATTCCAATTTCCTCTTTAAGCTCTCTTTTTAATGCATTTATCTTAGTTTCATTTTTTTCAATGGCTCCTCCAAATAGACCGTAGTGACCAGGAAAAAAAATATTTTTTTTAGAATCTCTTTTTTGAATTAATATTTTATTTTTATAGGTTATTATTGCACAAACTGCATTACTGGGCTTTAATTTGCCTTTAAAAAGAAAGTCTGAATTCAAATTATTTTACTTGGTTAAACGCAATAGCTCTTTAGTGATATAAAGGTCTTTTTTTAAAAAATTGTTACTTTTAAATGAATTTATCATTTTTTCAAAATACATATGTTCTTTGCGCCAAGTTGGATCAGCAGAAATAGTTTTTTTTATTGTTTCTTTTGGTATGCCACTTGGGTATTTTCGCTTTCTATGAATTAAATATGAAGGTCCCCATTTACAAAGACCTTTCACATGAAGGCTTCCTAATTCACCAATTACATCTATATAAAATTCATTTTTCCAGCTTAACAAAGTTGCTTCTAAGTATGCTTTTATTTTTGTATTTGAGGACTTAAACAAAATATGATCATAAGATTTATTTTGATGAATGTTTTTTTCTATTGCGTCAAATTCAAATTTATCCTTTGGAAATAAAAACATCATCAAATCAATAATATGTGACCCCAAATCAGTCAAAACCCCATGACCTTTGTCTTTCCAAATTGAGTCCTTAACGAGTTGAGAAGTTCCATTTCCATAAAAAATTTTGATAGAAAAGATTTTACCAATAATATTTTTGGAAATTTTTTTTTTTAAATTTATAATATTAGGTTCAAATCGGTGATTATAAGCTGTATAAACTAAATATTTTTTTTTACTTAGCTTATTAATTTCATAAAACTCTTTATTGTTAATTAATAATGGTTTTTCTACCAATATATGTTTCTTTTTTTTTAAAAAAAATTTGATTAATTTATATTTGATATTATCTGGAACACACAAAAAAACTGCTGAAACTTTATCTAGTGGAAGATCTTCTAATTTATTGAAATGTGAAATATGTTTATTTTGATCAAATATAAACTTGACATCTTTTTTTTTTAATAATTTGAATCTTTTTGCACCTTGATTTCCAAAACCAATAATTCCTAAGTTCATTATTCTAAATATTTTTTTTTATGTCTGCTATTTTGTTTAATATATCGTTCTTATTAATTGGAATGTTCCCATTTTTTTCACATTCACAACTTGCAGCCATTATCCCTATTATTGTGGATGTAATTTTACAATTAGTAACAATCATAGACATAGTTGAATATGCAAGTAAAGCATCGCCAGCTCCAACTGGATCAATAACTTGCGTTGCAAAGCTATCAAGAGTAAAATAACTGTCACTATTATGATGTTTATTATTTATACAGGCTAATAAACCTTTTTTTCCTAATTTCATTATTAAAAATTTACATTTTGATTTGTCGTAAATTCTTGATGCTAGAGATCTAATTCCGGAAATTTGATCCATTAGTGCAAATCTTGCTTCTTTTTCGTTCGGTGTGATAAGATCAAAATTTTTAAATTCTAAAATATTTCCCCACCAACTTGCAACTTGGCTATCTGCAGCCAAAAATTTTTTTTTACTTTTAATACTTTTTTTAAATAATTCAATTGTAGATTTATTAAACATACCATGTCTAAAATCTGAAAAAATTACACCGTTTGATTTTGAGCTGGCTAATTGTTTTGAAAGAGTCTTAACAATTTTAAAATTTATTTGAGAGTTATCTAGCTTGCTAACTTTTAATAATCTATACTCCTCCGAAACAAAAGCATTCTTATTTACCGTTGGGCGTATCTTATCAATATATCCATTAAAATTTACTTTTGATTTTTTTAAATCCTTTAAAACAAATTTTTTAAGATCATCATCCCCAAGAACAGTTAAAAAATTTACATTATTACCAGATGCAGCTATATGTTTTGCGACTATGCCTGCTCCACCGACATAATCTATTTTTTTCTCATGTAACAGAGAAATTGTTGGTGTTTTAGTTTGGCCACCAATCATTTTACAGTAAGTATAACTATCTACAATAGTATCTCCAAGAACATCAATATTAAGTTTTTTTATATTTTTTACTGCATTTTCTATATCTTCCAGCGTTAAGTTATATTTATTAAGTACTGTTAACAGTTTTTCATGTCTAAGATCTGGTTCAGAATTATTTATTAATTTAGATGAAGAATTAATATAATCTCCTGGTGTAAAAATAATTTCACCTCCATAAGAGTTTAGTATTTCAATTTCTTTTTCAGTTTTTTTATTTTTGCTTTCAATGTATTCAAATCCTTTTGCAAAAAAATCTGGTTTTATTTTTTTTATCAAATCATATGGTTCTGGGTTTTTATCGATTACAACAAAGTCAACAACCTCGAAGGCTGATAAATTTAAAGCTCTTAAACTTTCTGGAACATGAGGTCTATAAATACCTTTGTTAATATGAATATCTGATGTTACACTTACAATTAGTATATCAGCTTTTTGTTTTGCATACAGAAGATGTCTCACATGCCCTGGATGCACAATATCAAATACACCATGGCATATAATTATTTTTTTATCTTTATTTTTTTTTCTAAAATTTATTAATGTTTCTTTTGTTACTATTTTTTCTTGATGCTCATTAAATAAATTATTTTTTTTTATCATAGGATATCCTAAGTAAATATTATTTATTACCCATAAATTTAAACCAGTCTTTTGTTGCTATTTTAATTTTTTTAATATTCCAAGTGGGAGCCTTTTTCCAATCATTTATATTCTCTAACATCATTTTAACTCCTGACTCAAATTTTACTTTAGGTTTCCATTTAAGTTGATTTTTAATTTTAGTAATATTTGCATGTGTTGAGTTTGGTTCTCCTGGGCGTTTTGGTAGATTCACATAATCACCTTTAATAATTTGTATTAATTTTTTTATAGTCTGTGGTTTTCCTGCACCAAGGTTATAAATTTCACCAGATTTTTTACTAACTGCTGCAAGATAAAAAGCATTGACTACATCAGTCACATAAATAAAATCTCTCTTTTGGCTTCCATTGCCAACTAGGGTAAAAGGTAAATTTAATAATTTTTGTTTAAAAAAAACTCCAAATACAGCTCCATAAGTACCTTTAGTTGTAACTCTAGGACCGTAGGCATTGAATATTCTCAATGAATTTACTTTAACACCATATACTTTTTGCCAGTGAAATAGAGCATTTTCACCCATATACTTACTTAGTGCATATGGATATAAAGTGCTAATTTTGTTTTTTTCAGAGGTTGGTACTTTTGCTAAACCATAACATGATGAGGAAGCAGCATATACTACCTTTTTAACTTTAAGTCTTCTAGCGAGTTCTAATATATTTATTGTTCCCATAACATTAGTATTAAAATACTGAAAGGGTTTTTGTATGGAAGGCACAATATCTCCTTTTCCAGCAAAGTGAAAAATATAATCAGCTTTTTTAATGAATTTTATTTCAATTGGATTATCACAAATATTTTTTTTCAAAAACAAAAAATCTTTTTTTTTTAAATGTTGCTTAATATTTTTTATGTTACCACCTGATAAATTATCAATAACAATTACTTTGAAATTTTTTTTAATTAGGAAATCAACCATATGACTTCCTATAAAGCCTGCTCCACCAGTCACAATTGCTATTTTTTTCAAGTTATTTTTAATCTTTGAAATCTTTTTACGTTAAAATAAATATCATCTTCAAAACTGTTTAAAATTTTATTATTTCTAAAATTAAGACAAAGTTCTTTTACAGCATCCTCAATTGAATATTTAGGTTTGAATCCTAATTTTTCAAAAATTTTATCTGAATTAATATGATATGATCTATTATCGTCACTTTCAGTTTTAATTATATTAATTTTACCTTTTTCTGGAAATTCTTCCTGAACAACATTTTTAACAATTTGAGCAATTTGATTAATAGATAAATTTTGATATCCAACATTAAAAATTTGATCTTTAATTTTATCACTTTCAACGTTTATTAATAATTCTACTAGATCGCAATAATCTTGAATATGAAGATTGGGTCTTAATTGTTCACCACCAAAAACTGTGATTTGATTTTTATTCACTGCATGATTAGTAAGTATGTTTACAGAAAGATCTAATCTTAGCTTTGGAGCAAACCCACAAACTGTAGCTGGTCTAAAAATAACTCCTTCAAAATTGTCATTGGTATGTTTAAGCAAGATGGGTTCACACATTCCTTTATATTTATTATATAAAGTAAGAGGAACAAGCGGATGATCTTCTTTAACTTCTTTTTGATCAGACAACCCATATACAGAACTACTTGATGCATAAATAAATCTTTTAATTCCCGCATTTTTAGCAGCTATAACCATTGGCTCAAATGCTTCTAAATTAATAGAAGTTGATAACTTTTCGTCTAAAACAAAGCTTGCATCATTTGAAATGCATGAAAGATTTACAAAAACTTCATGTTCTGCGAGGTTTTTTTTTAATTCTTCAATATTTCTAATATCTCCTTTAATTATTTTGAGATTTTCATGATTTGGAAAAAATTCTTTACCAAAAATTAATAAATCGTAAACAGTCACTTTGTGGCCTTTTGATAATAGTTGGGGAACAAGTCTACTTCCACAATATCCTGCTCCACCTGTGATAAAGATTTTTTTTGTCATTGTTTTATTAACAAATTATAAATTAGTATCTAACTATATATACTGTAATTTTTAAATAATAAAACAAAACTTGAGAAATATTTACTTTTTAATTTTTCAATTCTAAAGTATAAATATTGTAAACAAATTTAAAACCAATACTTCAAAAAGTAAAAATAATTTAATGCATAATTTAAAGATACTGGAAGAATACTTTATAGGAGTTTCAGAAATTTCAAATAAAATCGATAAAAAAAAAGTTCTTTGCTTAGCAAAGCAAATTAAATCAATAAAAGATAAATTTGGAAGAATTTTTTTTTTAGGTGTTGGCGGTAGTGCTGGCAATACATCCCACGCAGTGAATGACTTTAGAAAACTTTGCAACATTGAGTGTTACTCAATCACAGATAATGTATCTGAATTAACAGCAAGAATAAATGATGATGGTTGGAACTCTTCCTTTTCTAATTGGTTAAAAGTATCAAGATTAACTAGTAAAGATGCCATTTTTGTATTTTCAGTTGGAGGTGGCAACATCAAAAAAAAAGTAAGTGTAAACTTAATTGAGGCAGCAATTTTTGCCAAAAAGCAAAAATGCAAAATTTTTGGTATTGTTGGAAAAAAAAGATGGCTACATAGCAAAGAATGCAGATGAAGCGGTAATTATACCTGAGATAAATAAATCATTGGTAACTCCATATTCTGAGGCTTTTCAGGCAGTAGTCTGGCATGCATTAGTGAGTCATCCAATTTTACAATCAAATAAGACTAAATGGTAAAAAAAATTATATGAAGAAAATTGATAAACTTAATATTGAAATTTATGCAGATGGTGCAGAGCTACTTAGTTTTAAAAAGCTTAAGAAATTAGGTTATATAAAAGGTTATACTACTAATCCTTCTTTAATGAGAAAAGCAGGAGTTAAAAATTATAAGACCTTTGCAAAAAAGGTTATTGAAATAGTAAAACCAAAACCAATTTCTTTTGAGATTTTTGAGGATACATCAAAAAAATAGAAGAACAGGCCAACAAAATTTCTAAATGGGGAAAAAATGTTTACGTCAAGATTCCAGTAATCAACACAAAAAAAAATTTTAATTCAAAACTAATTGGAAAATTAAATAAAAATGGTATTAAATTAAACGTAACTGCAATTTTTACAATTAATCAAACTAAAAATATCATAAAATATATTGGAAAAAAAACACCTATAATTCTTTCTGTATTTCTTGGAAGAATTGCAGATACAGGAATTGATCCAGAAAAAGAATTTATAAAACATTATAAAATGACTAAAAAATTTAAAAATGTTAAACTTTTATGGGCAAGTGTGAGGGAACCTTTTAATATTATACAAGCTGAAAGATCCAAGTGTCATATTATAACCATTCCACCAAATATAATCAAAAAAAACAGAAGTTTTTGGGAAAAAGCTTGACCTGTATTCTCAAGAAACAGTTAAAGAATTTTATAATGATGCAAAAAATGTAGGTTATCAGATTTGATTGTATCTTTATTATCTTCAAATGTAGTTGATAATATAAGAAGTTCATATCAATTAAGTATGGCGGACATTGAGAGAAGTTTAGAGTTTTTATTAAAGTAAAAGTCAACTTAACTAGATGATAAAAAAAAAAATATATTATCTATTAGCATATTTGATTAATTTTAATCTTTATTTGATTAAAAAAAAATATAAATCTAAAATTATTCATCCTTATAATTTTTCATTTGGAGATACTTTTGTATTTTACATTACTCATTATAACTTAATTAATAATCAAAAAAAAAAAGTTCTCATTTTCAGTAATTTAGACAAAAAGATTGCAGAATTTTTCTTTTATAAAGATCAAATTTATAAACTATTTATTTTTGTTCCTAAATTTATTTCTGTGTATCCACTAAACCACTTTTTAAAAAAAAAAAAATATTTTAAAATAAAACAAAATTTGAATATTGATTATACTAATAAAATTGCTAAAAAAAAACATAAGCACCTACTTGTCAATATTTTACGCACTAATTATGAACAAGTAAATTCAAATATTAAATTGTTTAAAAAAAAAAAAATTTGTTTTAGTTTTAATTAAACATAATAATAAAGACCCTAATGATATTAGTGGGTCTCAAACAAGGCAAACAGCTGATTTTACAAAAATCTTTTTGATGATTAAATATATTTTAAAAAAAAATTTAAAAGTAGTTATTCTTGGAAATCAAAAAGACAAAAGTGTAAATATAATAGAAAATCATCTTAAAGATAAAAATTTGTTTTTTTTTAAAAATTTATCTCCAAAACAAACTATGATTGATCAACTTTTTTTACATAAATACAGTCAATTTGGTATTGGTAACGACAGTGGGGGATGGATAATTTCTTTTTTTCTTCAAAAAAAATTATTTTTATTTGATAGTTTTATGTCGTCCAATAACAGTCTTTATAAAAAATATAAAAATGTATTTTTAATGCCAAAAAAAATAACGTATGAAAACAAAACAGTAGACCTAACATATAAAATTAGTGGTAAAATTTTAGAAAATAAAATACCATACAAGATTATCGAAGTCCCTTTAAAACAGATAAAAAAAAAATTAAAAAAAATCTTATAAAAAAGAAAAAATTATAAAATTTGGTTCTTAGCTGTATATTGTGCCCTAATATATTGTGACATCACATGCAT
>MDTB01163555.1_pt1 | contig 27898 bp, 28 predicted proteins | sample 811161 | NCBI WGS metagenome assembly MDTB01 (sample SAMN05326650, study PRJNA326480) | marine metagenome | isolation source: seawater | place: Mediterranean Sea | collected 2009
AAAGGTTTACAATATTGAAACAGTATCTTTGAGATATTTTAATGTTTATGGAGAAAGACAAAATTTAGGAGGTGCATATGCTACGGTTGTAGGAATATTCCTAAATCAATTAATAAATAAAAAACCGTTAACAATCAATGGTGATGGTAATCAAAGAAGAGATTTTACATATGTTGGTGATGTAGTTAGTGCAAATATCCTTGCTGCAAAATCCAAAAATATAGGAAAAGGCGAAGTGATTAATATAGGTAACGGTGAAAATATATCAATCAATGAACTTGCTAAAAATATTGGAGGAGAGGTTGTTTTTAATGAACCGCTGAATGAGCCTTTTGCAAATTTAGCAGATATTACAAAAGCAAAAAAATTATTAGATTGGGAACCTACAACTGATTTAATCAGTTGGATAAAAAACTATAAAAAAACTAAAGGGCTAAAATAGTATGAGTAAGAAAATTTTAATAACTGGTGGAGCCGGTTTTATTGCACATCATGTTATAGATAAAATTTTATCTACAACAGATTGGGAAATTATTACCTTAGACAGGCTTGACTTCAGTGGAAATTTAAATCGTCTAAAAGAGGTTGTCTCTTCTTATCCTGAATCAGAGCAAAAAAGAGTCAAAGTTGTTCATCATGACTTAAAAGCTGAATTAAACCCTGAAATTATTTCAACTATTGGTAAAGTTGATTTTATAAGCCATTTGGCGGCAGGGTCTCACGTAGATAGATCAATTACTTATCCTTTAGAATTTGTAATGGATAATGTTGTTGGGACTGCTCATATTTTAGATTATGCACGTAAACTAAATAATTTAGAAAGATTTGCTTATTTTAGTACGGATGAAGTATTTGGTCCTGCTCCGCATGGAATTAATTATAAAGAAAACGATAGATATAATTCAACCAACCCATATTCAGCATCTAAAGCAGGAGCAGAAGAACTTGTTGTTGCATTTGAAAACACATATGGATTACCATCAATAATTACGCATACTATGAATGTTTTTGGTGAAAGACAAAATCCTGAAAAATATATTCCAATGGTAATCAAAAAGGTTCGAGATAATGAAACTGTAACTGTACATGCTAATCCCGAGCAAACTATAGCAGGATCAAGACATTATATTCATGCTGAAGATGTTGCTGATGCTTTATTATTCCTTTTTAATTATAATATGTCCTCATTTTCTCCAGATTCAACTGGAATGAAGTGTCAAAAGTTTAACATTGTTGGAAAAGATGAAATTGATAATTTGTCATTAGCACAATTTATTGCCAAAGTACAGGATAAAAATCTTAACTATGAAATGGTTGATTTTCATTCTCAAAGACCAGGACATGATTTGCGATATGCTTTAGACGGAGGTAAAATGAAAAATATGGGTTGGGAGCCTCATTCCGCATATGATAGATTAGAATCAACAATTAAATGGACTTTAAATAATGATAGATGGCTGTCGATTTAATCAATATTTTCATCGGTAACAGCTCTTCCTTTTAGTTTTTCCCAATCTTTTTCTGGCCTTACTTTTAGGTTAGTTTTCCATGCACCTATTAATGTATCAATATTTATATCTAAAGTTTTTGCATAATAGATTAAGGCTTGAACATCTTTAGGAAAACAGCTACCGCCAAAGCCAAGTTTTCCATCGTGACCTGGAACATCTAAGTGTGAATTTCCAACCCTTTTATCTAATGCAAAACCATTAACTGCAACTTCCCAATTTACATTAGATTTATCAGCAAGTATCTTCATTTCATTCATAAAAGAGACTTTAGTAGCTAAAAAACAATTATTCATGTATTTAATCATCTCAGCAGTTTCAAAATTAGTTTCAATTATCGGAATTGAATTATCAAATCTGAGATTATAAAGTTTAGCAACTTTTGATGTTAGTTTTTTGTTTCCTCCAAGAATAATTCTGGATTGATTGACAAAATCTTTGTTAGCATTTTTTTCAGTTAAAAATTCTGGATTAAATACAAAATTAAGTTTAGGGAATTTGTCAGAAAAATATTGCGAAGAACCAGGTACCATTGTTGACCTCAATAAAATTATGTTATCTTTTTTATTTAGTTCGTTAATCTCTTCTAAGCAGTCATTAATATTTTTGAGCGATATAGAACCATCTGTTTTAGAAGGCGTTGGAATTGATAAAAAAATGATATCTGAGCTATTGAGTGTGTCTTTCAAAGAGTGGGAACTTAAATCTGGATTTTTATCATAAACTTTAATTGATGATTTAAATTTTTCATCAACTGAGAAACCGTTCAAAACAGCTGAGCCTACAAACCCTTTTCCTATTATTCCTATCTTCAAGATTGAGTAAGTTAAATTATTTTAATGATATAATTAAAAACATTTTTTAACAAAAAAGATGATTATATTCATCTCATGAAAGCAATTATTCTAGCCGGTGGACTAGGGACTAGACTAAGTGAAGAAACTGTATCAATTCCTAAACCTATGGTAAAAATAGGGTCTATGCCAATATTGTGGCATATAATGAAAATATATTCTACATATGGAATAAATGATTTCATCATCTGCGCTGGATATAAAGGATATATTATTAAAGAATATTTTTCAAATTATTCTCTTCACACCTCAGATATTACTTTTGATATAAAAGAAAATAAGATAGATATTCATCGTTCAAGATCTGAACCTTGGAAAATTACAGTTGTGGATACTGGAGAGCATTCAATGACTGGCGGAAGGCTTTCAAGAGTTAAGGAGTTTATTGAGGATGATAAAGAATTTTGTTTTACTTATGGAGATGGTTTATCAAATATTAACATCAAAGAATTAATTATGTTCCATAGAAGTCATCAAAAGTTGGCAACAGTATCCGCTACACTTCCCCCAGGAAGATTTGGCGCTTTAGAAATAAAAAACGATATGGTAAACAAATTTGTTGAAAAACCAATGGGAGATGGACAGATGATAAATGGAGGCTTCTTTGTTTTATCTCCAAAAGTTATTGAATTAATTGAAGATGATTCAACTATTTGGGAAAAATCTCCATTAGAAACATTAGCTAAAAATGAACAACTAATGGCATATAAACATAAAGATTTTTGGCAACCAATGGATACTTTAAGAGATAAAAACTATCTAGAAGATCTATGGAATTCAGGAAAAGCCCCTTGGAAAATATGGGATAATTAAATGCTTTTTGAAATTTATAATGGCAAGAGAGTTTTAATTACTGGCAATACCGGTTTTAAGGGTTCTTGGTTAACAGTTTGGTTGTTAAAGTTAGGTGCTAAAGTTTGTGGGGTATCAGATAAAATTCCAACTAACCCCTCTATGTTTGAACAGCTAAATTTAGAAAAAAAAATTGAACATCATTATGTTGATGTTAGAGATTTAGATAAACTTCAAGAAGTTGTTAATAACTTTAAACCTGATTTTATTTTTCATTTAGCAGCTCAAGCAATTGTTTCAGAGTCATACGAAAATCCATTAGACACAATTACAACCAATGTTACAGGGACATCTAATATTTTGGAATCATTAAAAAGCCTTAAAAATAGATGCTCTACTGTCGTAATTACTTCAGACAAGTGCTACGAGAATGTGGAGTGGGAATGGGGGTACAAAGAAACTGATCATCTTGGTGGTAAAGATGTTTATAGTGCCTCAAAGGGTGCCGCAGAAATGATATTTCATTCTTATTATCACTCATTTTTTAAGAAAAATAATTCTTTCATTAAAATAGGTTCAGCACGCGCAGGAAATGTGATAGGTGGTGGAGATTGGGCGAAAGATAGAATAGTGGTTGACTGTATAAAAAGTTGGACTAATCATGAAACTGTTGAAATTAGAAGTCCTGAAGCAACACGACCTTGGCAGCATGTTTTAGAGCCTTTAAGTGGTTATTTAACGTTAGGAGCTAAGTTATATCAAGATGATAAAAAGCTATGCGGGGAATCATTCAACTTTGGCCCAAAAGCTGAACAAAACCGAACTGTTATTGAGCTAATTAAAGATTTGTCAGATGGATTCTCTATTAAAAATAATTCACCAAAATATGAAATAACCGATAATATCCCATTTCATGAAGCTGGCCTTTTGAAATTAAATTGTGATAAAGCTCTATTTCATTTGAAATGGGAAGCAAATTTGAATTATCATCAATGCATAAAACTTGTAAGAGATTGGTATCTTTCAAATATTGATGGACAAGACATGCATCATCTAACAATTGAACAAATAGATTTCTATGAAAAAAAAGCAAAAGAAAGTAATTTAAGTTGGGCGATAAATTAGATAGTTCCAAAATTCCTGGTGTAAAATACACTCCAATTAAACCGATAAGTAATCCAAAAGGAAATATTTATCATGCAATTAAGAAGTCCGATTCAACATTTCGTGATTTTGGGGAAGCTTATTTTACATCAATAAAAAAAAATGAAGTCAAAGGTTGGAAAAAGCATAAAGTTATGCATATGAATCTTTTCGTACCAACTGGTGAAGTTTCATTTTTTTTACATGATGCAAATCAAGAATTAACCGAAAGCTACAAGCTAAGTCTTATGCATTATGGTAAATTAACTATTCCTCCAGGCATATGGGTTGCTTTTAGAGGAGAATCAGATAATAATATAATCTTAAATATTGCTTCAATTGAGCATGATCCAACAGAGTCAGAAGATACCGATTTATCAACTTTTAGTTTAGTAAAAATTTGATTGTATGAACATTGGTATTACAGGTTGCTCCGGAATGCTTGGAAGCTCATTTGCAAATTTTTTTAAGTCAAATAAAATTAATTATTTTCCCGTTGATAGAAAACATTATAGCATAAACTGTGATATAAATTATATAGTAAAATATTTTAAATCAAAAAAAACAACTTTAATCATTCACTGCGCTGCTAATACAGATGTAGAATTTTGTGAAAAAAATCCGAGGCAATGTTTTAATGACAATGTTGAATTAACAAAAAATCTATTAATAACCTGCAAAAAATTAGATATTAAATTTGTTTTTATTAGCAGTACAGGGGTATATGGTGATTATAAAAAAACTCCATATAATGAATCTGATTTTACAAAACCAAAAACTATATATCATCAGTCTAAGCTTTTAGCCGAGAATGAAATCATCGATAAATTAGAAAACTATATCATTATAAGAACAGGATGGCTTTTCGGTGGAAATAAGAATTCAAAAAAAAATTTTGTCAGAAATAGATTAATAGAAGCTCAGGATAACAAGGATATAATAAAATCAAATATTGAACAATATGGTAACCCCACTTTCACTGAAGATGTTGTAATAAATACACATTCATTAATAAAATATGATCATAGTGGATTATATAATTGTGTAAATAAAGGTTTTGCCAGCAGATATGAATATGTTAATGAAATATTGAAAAATGATGGTAGGAAAAATAAAATTGAACCTGTGAGAAAATCAGAATTTAATAGATTAGCTAATGTTTCGAATAACGAAATGGCAAATAATAAAAACTTAAATAAAATTGGGTTGAATAAGATGCCTGATTGGAAAAAGAGTTTAAAAAAATATATGAGCAATACAGATTTTTAATTACTTATTTTAATCCAGAAATTATATTCACCTATTTTTTTAAAAATTTTAAAGTTTTCATTAATATAAGAATTGAGCATATTTAATTGTTCAAGATCTTTTATTTTTCGAACAGACGGAGCTTCCATTACATATTTAACATTATTTATCTCTATTTTATTAATTACTTCTTTTTCGTCTTCTTTATTTAAGTATGAGTGAGTAACCATATTAAACCTTGTTTGGGTGCTAATATCAGCTAGATAATAGAAAACATTAGCATGCCCAATTATAAGTAATTCATTTTGATTTAAACTTTTAATATTTTGAAGAACTTCAAGCATTACATCCTCATTTGGAATTTTATTAATATTTGAATGATAAGGCAGTTCAGACTGTCTTTGAAGAAAATGAGACTTTAAGCTTGAATATGTATTAATTGTTGCTGGGTAAACATGTAGTAATATTCCTAAGATAATTGAAAATGAAACTGTGGTGGTTCTATTAAACTTCGTTAAATAAATAATAATTGCGATAAAAGATGGATATAATATTGTCGCTCTAGAGTAATGAGAATAATCGCTTAAAGGATATACCTCAGCATAATGAATAAACGTTGATAAAATCACTAAAAGCATCCCCGATCTAAATAATTTATTATTTTTTATTTTTTTTAGAAAAATAAGAGTAGTAGCTAAAATAAAAGGGAAAATACTATACAAAAATAAAGAAAGTCTTATACTCAAAAAATCCATTTTAAAAAAACTTAATGGTGTTGGAAAAGAAATAGTAATATCAGAAGTTTTATATTCTGATATTGAAAGAATAGTATCGTTTATAACTATTTTAATATACGGATAAATACTTAAGATATAAGGAGTTAAAAAAGCAATAAAAGCCAATGTTGGAATTAAAAAATATTTCCAATCAAACACCTTATTTTTTTTATACATGTTGAATGAATGCATTATCATAAAAAATCCATTTGCAAAAACATCTAATGCAAAAACATTGTGTTTAGTTAATAATTGTAAACTAAATAAGGCACCCATGAGAAATAAATATTTATTGTCATTTTTCGACAAGTATTTTAGGTGATAAAAAATAATCATTAAAGTTGTTAAACCAGCAATTGTTGAAGCTGTAATTCTACATCCTTGATATGTTCCTAATGATACTAAAGATATAAATCCAGACAATAATATAAGTCCTTTATCGTTTGTATAAAGCTTTACAATTTTTGTTGAATAAAGAGCTTGAAGCATAATTATTATGCACCCAACTATTCTAAAAATAAAAAACTCTTTTCCAAAAATTGAGATTATAGCTGAAAATAAATAAAAAACTATTGGCCCATAAGGAGCGGAAATATCTTTATATAACACTTTTCCTTTTGATAATTCATTTCCGATGCTTGCAGCCCAACCTTCATCAAAAAAGTGGGTATGATTTGGAATTATAATTACTAAAGAAAAAATAAAGTACAAAAAAAACAAACATATGAGTAAAGTATTAGTCTTTAATGATAAAAATTGGTTACAAAATTTATTTATTTTTCTTTGCATCGTTTTTTGTACCTTATAGTCATAAAGTTTGACTAAAAGCATACAAATATGAGCAATTTACCCTTAAAAAAACAGATTTTTATATTTTTAGTTATTGGTTCAACAACTGTGTTGATAGATTATATCTTTTATATTTCCATTATCTATCTATTTAACTTAGTTGTTATAGGAAAAATTATAAGCTACATATTAGGAACTGTCTTTTCTTTTTTTGCTAATAGTAAATGGACATTTCAATATAAAGGTTCTGATAAGAATAATTTTTTAAAATTTATTTTACTTTATTTTATATCGTTGTTAATTAATAGCTTAGTCAATTCATTTATGTTGAATTTTCTAAATGTTAATTCCGCATTTGTAATTGCAACAATAACATCAGCTACTTTAAATTTTATTGGCATGAAATTTTTTATTTTCAAGGAAGGTGATCTATGAAAAAGCTATTACACTTATTTTATAGCTATAAATTTCTAATTCTATACATTCTTTTTGGATTGACTTCCCTTGTTGTTGAGTTGATATCTTTAAGAGGGCTGTTATCATTCAATCTAAGTTATATGTTTTCATTTTTGATATCATGGTTTGTTGGATTGTTTACTGCCTTTTGGCTTAATATCACATTCAATTTTAATATACCTAATAGTAAAAGAATTAAAGCTCTTTCTTACTTCACTATTATATCTTTTTTATCGTTTTTATTTCAATTTCTTATTAGAAACCAAATTAATTCTTATGGTTATGATATGGAGTTATCAAGATTTTTAATATCAGGGATCTTTTTTGGTTTTGCATATATTTTGCATAGAAAATTTTCATTTAAAGAATATAAAAAAGTTGGTGTTGCTATTTATGCAGATGGAGTAGAAGATATTAAGTTAATTTTTGATAAAATATCAAATATATCTGACTTTATTCATCTTGACATCGTTGATAAATCATTTAATCCTGATTGTAAAGATGTCAAAGCATACAGATCTGAAGTCGTAAGAGCCTATTGGCCTAATAAAAAAATTGAGGTTCACATTATGTCTAGAACACCTAGCAAATGGATTAAAGAACTTTATCAGCATGTTGATGTAATATATATCCACCCATCAATTGATGAACCATTAATTGATGTCATAGATGATATTAATTCTAATGGCGTTAAAGCAGGAATAGCAATTGGTATTAATGAAGATGTACAAATTATAGATAAGTTATTAGAACTGAAAAAAGTTGAGCATGTTTTATTATTAAGTATAACAAAACCTGGATTTTCAGGCCAAAAATTCGATATGGAAACAATAAAAACCCTACAATTTTTAAATAATCATAAAAAAAGGTCTGAGTTTAAGGTTTGTATAGATGGAGGAGTAAATGTAGAAACAGTTGGATATCTTAACGCAGAATATGTTGTTTCAGGATCGTATGTATTAAAAGCAGAAAACCCGATTGAAAATATTATGCACTTGCAAACATCTGGTGAATATGTTAAATATTAATTCTGTCAAATCTAAAATTAAAAAAAATGTTGTTGAAAAACTTTCCAAAATCGACGGTGTTATATCTGTAACTTTTGTAGGCTCTTTTGAATCTTCTTTATCAATAAATCTCATTAGTGATATTGATATTATTGTCATCGTAAATAGACTAGATAAAGTAATTTTTGAACAAATAGAAGCAAATATTTCAGAAATAGATTCCAATAATATTGGCCTCCCAAATCATGATATTAAAATAAATATGAGTTTTGGTCCTTTAAAATTCAATAATGATAAAACAGCAGTTTTTCATTTAATGGTTTATGATATTGATGGCCATAAAAATCATGTTTTAAAAAGCCCTTTTACTTGTCTAGATTGGCAGCAAAATAATTCATCTTATGGCGAAAATTTAAGAGATATATATTCAGCTCATGGAGTTCAAATAGATGATTTGTTAAGTTCCAGAAGAAGCCTTGATGGATACATAAAAGATCTTAAAAAAAAGTCTATATCTTATAGAATTTACAACTTTTCAAAAACATTAATTGAAGAAGAAGATCAAACTTTTGATTTAGATGATCGTCACAGTAAAGAATATGCATATCATGTTATCAAGTTTTTACAAAAGAACCTTTTAAAAATTCTAATGCAAAAAAATTTGAGGATAGATATATATGATCAAGTTAAGCAATTTAATAATCTCGATAAAAAATTTGAAGCCCATTCTAATTTTTTAATTGAGCTCCATGAATGGAAATATAATAATAATAAAGAGCCAACCAATGTAACCTCAAGATTATCTAATTTTATAAAAGATTTAGAGCATTGGATAAATAATTTAGAGATGAATGAGTTGCATTTTTTTAGACACGGTATGACTGAATTAAACGACGGTTCTTTTCTTGGGCAAGGAAGAGATCCTGACATCCTTGAAGGTTCAAAAATAAACAGTAACATGCGTTACAAGAATGTTTTCACAAGCAAGCTTAAAAGAGCAATAAGCACCGGTCATTTATTAGAGTCTGAAAATTATTCACAATCATCTTTATTAAACGAAATTGATTATGGTTTAGTTGAAGGAATGAGTATAGCTGATTTAAGCGAAAACTTTCCAAGTATTTTACATGATTGGTCCCTGAAAAAAGACCCAAGATTCCCTGAAGGAGAAAATCAAGCTGATGTTCAAAAAAGATTAAATCTTTTCCTAAAAGAAAGTTTATTAAATGATAATTCAGCTATTGTTACTCACAATGTATTTTTAAGATCGCTTCTTGGTAAAACATACAATACTGAATTATCTAAATGGTATAATTTTAATCCGATACATTTAGAAAATCATAAATATTTCAAAAATAATAATACTTTAATTCCAAATTTTACAAAAAAACAACAAGAGTACTATAAGGATTCCATATCAAGTCAATCATTTGTTGTTAAAAAGTATGCCATTTTTTGGACTCCATCTAAAAAATTAAATGATTTTGTAATGGACTGTAAAAAACTTTGTTTAAAGTTTGATCCTAAAGCTAATTATGTCAACCATCCTCCTCATTCAACATTATTTGTATTTAACTCTTATGAAAGAAATAAACAGGATATAATTAATTCTATCAATTCTTCAAAAATATCATTAAAAATTGATAATTGGTTAACATTTGAAAATGATATTTTAACAGGAAATGATACATTGACACTATCAATTAATAAAAGTGATGTAATTATGAAATTCCAAAAATATGTTGCTGAAACTTTGGTAAAATTCTTATTTCGGCCAAATAATTACTCTAAACAATGGGCTGGAGTAGGTGCAAATACAGTTAAAAATGAAATTATAGCAAAGATGGAAAAAGAATATCAGCTTTCACAGAAAATGTATGGATTCCCATTTGTTGGAGATCACTGGATCCCACATATCACAATTGCTTCTGTAATGAATAAACAATTAATTAGTAAATTAAAAAATAAGAACTTTAATTTTGATGATAAAATAGATGGAGATATTTGTCTTTATGAAATTAATGGAGATGATCATTATTTGATTCATAAGTGGGATTAGAATGAAAAAAATAAAAATAAATTTGATACCAATGGCCGGCTTAGGTCAACGTTTCTTGGATAAGGGTTTTAGTGTACCAAAGCCATTAATACAGATTGATGGAATACCAATGGTTGTTAAAGCATATCGTGCTTTACCTAAATCTGACAGAAATATATTAGTTTGCAGAAAAGAGCATATTGAAAAATATGAATTGGATAAAGTTTTAAATAAGTATATCCCAAATTTAATAATAGTCGATATTGATTATGTTACAGAAGGACAAGCTATGACATGCATGTTAGCTAAAGAATATATTCCTGATGATTGTATACTTACAATCGGTGCATCAGATAACGATATGACATATGATAATAAAAATTATGAAAAGCTTTTAAAAGATGAAGAATGTGACGGTTTTGTTTGGACATTTAAAAATAACCCTTCAGTTTTGCAAGACCCAAAAATGTACGGTTGGGCGAAAGAAGAGAATGAAATTGTCAAGGAAGTCTTTTGTAAGATTCCACTAAGTAAAAATCCTATGACAGATCATGCTCTTGTTGGTGCATTTACCTTCAAGAATGCAAAATTTTTTTTCGATGCAGTTAATAGTATGGTTGAAAATAATTTTAGAATTAATAATGAATTTTACATTGATTCCGCAATTAATTTCGCAGTAAAATCTAAAAAAACAATCAAAGTTTTTGAAGTTGATGAATATATTTGTTGGGGCACGCCGCAAGATTATATCAATTATAATTATTGGATGTCTTATTTTAGGAAAAGAAATATATGAGACCGTCTCTTTCGATAATAATACCCTGTTTTAATGAAGGAGAAAATATAAAGGGTCTTTTAGAAAAATGTAAAAAATCTTTGCACAATAGAAGTGATATTGAAATTATACTTGTTAATAATGGATCAACCGATACAACCAAAGAGATTTTCAAAGAAATAAATCAAAACAAAAAATTATTTCCACATATCGTGATTAAAAATGTTAAACAAAATTTAGGTTATGGTAATGGCATAATGGAAGGACTAGATAGAGCAGAAGGTAGCATATTAAGTTGGACGCATGCAGATTTACAGACAGACCCTAATGATGTGATATTAGCATTTGACAGGTACAAAGAATCATTGGAGTTATCCAGTTGCATTGTTAAAGGAAACAGAGTTGGTAGAAATATTTTTGATAACATTTTTACTGCAGGAATGTCGTTCATATCATCAATCTTATTAAAAACTAAATTATGGGATATTAATGCACAGCCTAAAATATTTAATAGATCATTTTTAAAATTTTTAAAAAATGCTCCAAAAGATTTCTCTCTTGATTTATTTATGTTATACGTAGCTAAAAAGCAAAAAATTCAGATTAATACCTTCCCTGTAAAATTTTCCGAACGAAAATTTGGTATTTCTAAAGGTGGTGGAAGTTTGAGAGGAAAAATTAAACTAATTCATAGAACATTTAAATATATAAAAGAGTTAAGGAATGTTATATTAAACGAAAAAAAATAATATGCAGCTTGTAATACATAGAGTCAATACGGTAAAAGAATTATTAAAAATACCAAAACAATTTGGTTGTGAAATTGATATAAGGTCTTTTAATGGTAAGTTGATTTTAAATCATGATCCATATAAAAGCGGTGATCTTCTAAAAGATTATTTAGAGAATTATGAACATCAACTTCTAATCCTTAATATTAAAGAGGCGGGAATTGAAGAAGACGTGATAAAAATGGTTAAATCAAAAAGAATCAAAAATTATTTTCTCCTTGATGTTGAATTCCCATATCTTTATAAATATTCAAGATTGGGACAAAAAAATATAGCTGTAAGGTTCTCTGAAGATGAACCAATTGAATTGGCAATAAAATATAAAGATAAGGTTAATTGGGTTTGGATAGATACAAATACACAATTACCACTAAATGAACAAATAATTGAAGATCTTAAAGGTTTTAAATCATGTCTTGTATGCCCAGAAAGATGGAATAGGCCAGAAGATATATTAGTTTACAGAGAAAAAATGTCTAAATTATGTTTTACACCTGATGCGGTTATGACATCTTTAAAAAATGTTGAATTATGGCAAAAAAAGATATAAATAAACTAAAAAAAGAAGCTTTTAGGGCTAACATTAATATCAAAAAAGAAGGGTTGGTTGTTTTAACTTGGGGCAATGCATCAGCTATTAATAGAGATTTAGGTTTTTTTGCAATTAAACCAAGTGGTGTTTCCTATAATTTACTTACCTGGGAAGATATGGTTGTTGTTGATTTAGAAGGTGAGATAGTTGATTCTAAATTGAAACCATCATCAGACACATTAACCCATCTAGAGATTTATAAAGGTTTTAAATCAATAAATGGTATAGTTCATACTCACTCAAATTGGGCAACCATTTGGTCTCAATCTGGGAAAAATATTCCTGCACTTGGAACTACTCATGCTGATCATTTTTATGGTGAAATTCCATGTATAAAACCATTAGATAAATCAAGTGTAGAATCAGGATATGAGCATGAGACGGGTAAACAAATCGTTAATTACTTTAAAAGAAAAAAAATTAATCCTCTACATATGCCAGCATGTCTATTATCAGGACACGCATCTTTTGTTTGGGGGAAAAATATTAGTGATGCGTTTAATAATTCTATTGCCTTAGAGTCATGTGCAAATATGGCATTTCATACACTTATAATTAATAAAAATTCCAAACTACGAGATTACGTTCTTAAGAAGCATTTTCGTAGAAAGCATGGAAAAAATGCCTACTACGGCCAAGATAATTGATTGATAATAAAAAATTTAACTTTAATCTAATTTTTTCATACGCACAATTTATTGTTTCAGCAATTTTCCCCATTCTTGTTATGATTCATGTATCTCAAGCGCTGTCCGTTTCTGCATGGGGAGAAATACTGCTTTTTCAATCACTTTCCTTATTCTCATGTATAATAATTTTTTTTGGAACTGACGTTTATGGTTTACGAGAGATTTCTAAGTTTTCATCAAATTCAAAAAAAATTACTGAAATAATAAGTCAAGTTTATCACATAAGAATCATCAATTTTCTTTTCTATTTATTGATTGCTAGCTTACTAAGTTTGTTAAATAATATTTCTTTAAATTCAATTTTAATTACTGCATCATGGACATTTGCTTTAGTTATTTCTCCGCTTTGGATTTATATTGGTTTAGGTAAATTAAAATTATTTTTCTTCACAGAACTTTTAACTAAAACAATAATAATTATAACTATTTATTTAAATGTATCAAGCGATATTCAAAGTAATTTTTTAATATTTTTATTAATAATCACAAATTATTTTGTTAACTCTTTAAGCTTATTTTTTTTGAAAAAAAATATTTCATTCTCAGTTTTTGGATTAAATGAAATAAAAAGAATTTATAAAAAGACAACCCCATTTTTTTTAATTCAATTTTGTGCCAATATATTTACTACTTTCCCAATACTTATAGTTGGTCTTACCTCTGGGGCAGCGCAAGCTGCTATTTTTGGAAACGCCGAAAGATTATTCAGAATCTTTAGATCATTATATAGTCCATTAAATAGAATTGTTCTAAAATTTTCAGTGTCTAGAAAAATTGATAATAAAGAAAAGAAAAAAGAATTTATGCTAGCAGCAATTATTGGTATCGTTATGTTCTTCGTTGGCAGTTTATTTGTATTTTTCTTTATTGAAAATTTTTTAGGCCCAAAGTACAAAGATTCAATAAATGTTTCGCTTATTCTTTTGGCAGCAATACCTTTTATTTTCACAACTAACCAAATTCTACATAGCTATATTTATCCATCTAATAATGAATTATTCTTTATGAAAACATTACTTTGGCTTACTCCGTTAAATATAATTTTTCTTTTTGGTCTTTCATATTTTATTGGGTCACATGGTACCGCATTATCTATGTTAATTGCAGAATTATCTTTATTTATCATATTCTTTTCTTTTGTAAAAACTAAATTCAGGAGTACTTAATATCCTTCTAATGGAAAAAATGAAATTATCTATAATTGTATGTGCGTATAATGAACAAGATTCAATAAAAAAATGTATTGAAGAATTATTAGATCAAGTTATTAATCATCATAATATTGAAATTATCATCATTGACAATGAATCAAAAGATCAAACTTATGATATAGCATCAGATTGTATAAAGAATTCATTATTTAAAAATATACGACTGTTCTCAATAGAGCATTGCCCTTTAACAGGTTCCCGAAATTTTGGTCTAAATGCTGCTAGAGGAGAGTATATAGCATATGTTGACGCAGATGGCTATATCATGGATAATTGGCTTACTAAACTTATAGAAAATATTCAAAATGATTTTGATATAATCTTAGGGTCAGTCTCCATTAATTCTTCAAGTAGTTTTTTTTCAAAAGGTATTTTTTATAGTCATTTCCTACCATCGTTAGAAAGTAGTAAAAATAAAATAATCGGAGCTAATATGGCTTTCAAGAGGTCTAAGTTGCTATCTGTCAAAGGATTTCATACTGTACCCACCGGTAGAGGGGATGAGATACTTGTCTTTAGTCTTTTAAAAGAAAAGTTTAAATCCTTAAAAATAATTTATGACAAATCTTGTAAGGTGGTTAACTCCTATCCGCATAAAGTTTCTATATGGCTGAATCAGCAAATTGATGAAGGAAGATCTGGGAGAAGAATAGATGATTCAATTTATAAAAGAATTATTAAATCTATTTTTAAGTTACCTTCATTTATTTTACCAATTATTGTATTGTTAGATTTTTTTTCTAATATCAGTTTTAATATCTATTTGATTTTATTGCAACTGTTATTTATTAGACATCTATTCCGATTTCAATACTACTCTAATTCAATTCAAACTGGTTTTAACAATCTTGGAATTCAATATATATTATTTTTCCCAATACTCATTTTAGGTTCAATATTTTTGGATGTTGGTTACTTTTTTGGACTATTTGATCAAAGAGAAAGAAATTATATTATTTCAAATCCTGGAAAATTGTTAAAAAAATATCCCAATTAGTATGAGATCATCTCCTAAAAAAGCATTATTAATGGATATTAACACTATAAACAGTGTATGCGTTAAATATCTAGGTGAAAATATAAATATTTTTCTTTATGGGAGCTATGGAGCCAATCAAGGAGGATGGGTTTTAGATAATAAATATTATTATCCATATAATGATTATGATATTTTAATACTAAAGGATACCACTAAAAATGAAGATTTTAATTTATTGCCTATTATTAAAAAAGAATTATTAAAAAATATTCAAGTTCGTTTTATTGATCTGTCTTTAAATTCTCATTCTAAAATGGCATCACTCCAACCAACAGTAGAAAATTTTGATATCATAAATGCTTCAAAACAAATTTTTGGTAATTATGACTTTAGGAAATATGTAAATCAAATCAATAAAAAAAATATACCATTAGTAGAAGTCGAAAAATTATTTTTTACTAGATTGTGGGTTTTTTCAGGTGCAATAACCAATTTAGAAAAAGACAAATCATTTCGTTTGACTCAAATAGCAAAGGCAGTTTTTGCTATTGTAGATGCAATTTTGATTGAAAATAAAAAATACGCATCGCTGTATGCTGATAAAAAGGATATCATTCAAAGTTTTGTAAGTAAGGAGTTCTTTTCTGTAGTATGTTGGGCTTATAAGCAACGGTCTAGACCATCTTCAGAATTAAATTCGAACCAATTTTTATATGGTGAAAAATATGATGAAAATTATCTATCTAAAGTTGTTTGTGAAGAGTATAAGTTAGTTTTTTTAAGAATTTTAGGAATTAAGTATAAAAAATCGTTTAAAACAATTCATGAATTTCGTTCTTTTTACCAATCGTCAATTAAGACTAAAATAAAAAAATTAATTTACCCAATTGTTAAGGGTAGATCTTATAAAAAAGAGCTTTATGCAAGAAGCGCATTTATGATTAAGCTATCTGTTTTACTTTCCGAAATTAGTGATTCAAAGGCGTTAGAGCTGCTAAACAATGCTAGAGTTTTTTTTAATATTAAAGATAATGATTACAATTATATATGCTATGAAATTGCAAAAAATTTATAAAATAAAATGAGTAAGATTTCTAACTCTTATTTTCTTGTATTTGATGCTCTTAGATCGGACCATGTAAAATATATGCCTTGGCTATCATCTAAAATTGAACATGGTATTTATGTAAAAAATTTAGAAATCTCAAGCGGATTTTGTGAGCGTTCTGAAATATTTTTTAACTTAAAACCATCCGAAACTAGTTTTGTTAATGCGATGACTATCGATATTGATTCTAAAAATAAAACTCGTCCATACTCCTGGTTTCCGAACTGGTTAATAACCCCCCTTATTTTTTTGGAAAAAAATTTATTTTTACAAAAAATTATTAGACGCTTTTTGTGGAAAATTTCTTTAAAAAAATCATCTTCTACAATGTATCCCCAAAGAATTCCTTTAAATATTTTAGATAAAGTTATCCTTACAGAAGATGCAATTAATTTTGAAGAGTATTCAAAGAAGATTGAGTCAGGGCTCTTATGGCAATACATTCAACGTGGTTATAAGATTAATTGGGATTATTTTACTTCTTTGTCAGGAGTTTCTATGGGGACAGATTATTCTCGCCTTAAAACTCTTTCAGACAATCTGTCTGATTATGAGAAATCATTCATACCTATATATATTAGCATGGCAGATGTTACTGGGCATAAATTTGGTCCACATTCAAAAGAAATTATTACTGGCCTTAAAAAATTAGATTTAGAAATAAAAGAATTCCATGAGAAGTGCATAAAAGATAACAAAGATAGTAGAATATCTTTTTTGGGAGATCATGGAATGGAAAAAGTTGAAAGAAGTATTGATATTCAATTTATAATTGATACTATTTGTATAAAAATGAACCTTAAACAAGGAAAAGATTTATTCTATTTTTTAGATTCAACAATGTTAAGGGTGTGGTGGAAGTCATCAAATACAGAAAAATTTAACTTGTTTTCTAAAGAACTAAACTCCAACAAAGAATTAAAAGAAAACGGTTATTTTTTGAGTGATGAAGATTGTAAAAATGAAGGATTACCACCTGTAAAGGATATGGGTGATATTGTTTGGTGGGCAAAGAAAGGTATTCAAATAAGCCCAGATTTTTTTCATAATGAAGGAAAAACAAAGGCTGGTATGCACGGGTATCTCAAAAAAGATAAAATTAGTTCTGGATTTTTTCTATCAATTTCTAATGATATTTTACCTCAGTCATATAATAATTTAGATGCATCCAATCTTATGGAAATCTATTTAGGAATGAAGTAAATGAGATTCTTATAAATTTTTATAAAATAATTAAGAGTGAATATTTTGATAAATAATAATAACAATTTTTTAAAATTAGATCTAAAAACTTTTCTTAGAGGATTTGTTCTTTTAATAACATTTCTTATCTCGGTTTTCCTTGGCAATTTATATGTTCAAGGAGATCAAACTGTATATATAAGAACTTATAATGGAATGCCTGACTACAGTTTTTTTGATGCCTACTTATTTTATACTTTTAATATTTCATCAATAGAAATTATTCATTTCGTTATTGTATGGTTCGCAAGCAACTTAGGAATAGATAAGGTAATCTTTATGTCAGGATGTAATACCTTCATTGCTGGACTAATAATCAGAATTTTTGATAAAATGAATGTTAGTTTTACAATTACTGCTCTATTCATTCTTACAAATTTTTATTTATATGTAATTTTCTTTGCTGCAGAAAGGTTAAAATTTGGCATTTTATTTTTTTTACTATGTATTATTTATAGAAGGAGACGTTACTTATATCCAATACTATTGACCACTTCAATATTATCTCACCTTCAAATGTTAATTCTTTTTTTATGTAAAGCATTTCAATTATTAATTACAGAAATACGAAGCATTATATTTACTTTAAAATTAAAGTGGTCATTATTACTTCCACTGCCGATTATTTTGGTTGGTTTACTTTTTCTTCAAAATTCTATTTTTGAAAAAATATTAGCATATTCGAACGCCGATTCAATATTTGATTTTTTAAGAATTATGATATTTTTTCTTATATCTATCTTTTATGCTAGAGATAAAAATGAACCTGTACTTTATTTCTTTCCATTATTTGTTGCCGTATATTTTGTTGGTGGAGATAGAGTTAATATGATTGGCTATATTGTTAGTTTATACTATTGTCTTCCCTACCGTAGAGGAATAAATTTAGGTATGCTTATTACTAGTTTTTATTTTTTATATATGAATATTGATTTTGTATTAAGAATTATTGAAAATGGAAATGGATTTGCGCCATAATAAAATAAGTTAACTGAGATTAAGTTTTTCGAGCTTGTTCTTTTCCTCTAGAAAAACCTGTTAATTGCACAAAACTTTGTCTTAAAAAATTATCAACTCGGCCATAAACTCTATTAAATATTTGATTAGGTCTACCTAAAAAACTAGTAACATGGTAGTATTCAAAATCTAGCGGAGAAGCTTTTGAAAAATAATAATTACTTACACAACATCTCATTTTATCATCAGTTTTTACTGGGTCAACAGAATGCCATGTATGATTCCCCGTTTCCATTATTACTAGTCTATTAAATTTAGCTGGTATGCGTACAGGATTTTTTACTTTATCATCCCATAATTCAAAATTTCCACCATCAGATTCTACTAAGTCTGGAGACACATAAAAAAGTAAATTTAATCTTCTGTATCTATTTCTACCTGCATCATGAGAATTATCAAGATGAGGGTTCAAAAAATCTCCTTTATCCATTCTTGATATTCCACCTGCATATAAAGATGGATCAAATTCTAAACCATTTATCCCTGTAATCTCTGACACTATATCAACAACACCCGGATCATGAAAAGCTTCAGTTATATTGGCAACTATAGGATCTAAAGTATCTAAGTTGGCGTAGGTTTTTTTTGCTTCTCTAAAAGTCTTTCTTGGAATCCAGTAGTCACCTTTAAATTGATTATATATTTTTTCAACTGAATCTTTATCAATTAAATTATCTAAAACACAGAATTTTGTCCTGGTCCCTTTATCCATATTATGATATTGTCTAGATAAATCTTCAATATTACTTGAGAGCTTATTCTTGATTTGATTTACAAACTGTTGTTTCATGCTCAGTTAATCCTTTTAATTGTTTATGTAAAATATAATATATTTAAGCTTATATTAAAAAAACACTATTATAATCAAATATATATTTATTGATTTGATCAATTATTATGTTATTTACGACTTCAATGACAATAGACAATTAAACATATTATGAATAATAAAATAATAAGTATTTTTGGCCCAAATATTAAAGAAGGCGGAGGGAAGGTTTTATTTATTGATTTCATTTTATTTTTTGTAAAAAAATATCCTGAAAAAAAATTAAAAATTTTTTGTAATAAAGAAATTGCTAATGATTTATCTATTTTAAAAATTAGTGCAGAGTATATTGAAATAAATACTTTTTTAGAGCATCTGTTCTATCTCTTTAAGAAAATTGATAATTGCTTATATTTCGGAAATTTGCCACCAATGCGTAAGGCAAAAAATACATTTCTTTATTTTCATAATATTTATTTAACAGATAATATTTCTTCAGACTATAACCTGAAGCGTAAAATTCAGTTTTCCATTATGAAATTTTATAATAAAATTTACATAAGGAATGTTGATAAAACTTTTTGTCAATCTAATTTAGTTAAAGAAAATCTTACCAAAACATATAGAATTTCCAATGTTGATGTAATGCCTTTTTACAAAACTTTTTCTGAAAGCAAAAATAATAATAAAATATATGATTTTTGTTATGTTTCGTTTGCTGAACCTCATAAAAATCATATTTTGATCTTAGAAGCTCTAAAGCTTCTTTCATTTAAAAATATTTTTCCATCAGTAATTTTTACTGTTGAAAAAGATAAAGTTAATAACTACAGGGAAGATTTTAGGAAAAATTTAATTAATCAAATTAAATTTTATAAAGATAAATACTCTTTAAAGGTTATTAATTTAGGAAGAGTCAGTTCTGATGTTGTTGAAAAGATTTACAAAGAATCTAAATGTATTATTTTCCCATCTAAACATGAAACATTTGGACTGCCATTATTAGAGGCTCAAGAAATTGATATTGATATTTTACCTATAGATTTACCATATGTAAATGAAGTTATTAATCCTGATTTAAAATTTAGGGATGATAAAGAAGATTGCGCATTTACAATGAACAACTATCTTGAAAATTATTATTATGAAAACAATAGAAATTTTGTAGTTTTAAAAACAAATAAAATTGATGAGATATTTAACCATTTAATAAATTAAAAACTATGTTTAAAAATAAAATATTAATGATTACAGGTGGAACTGGTTCTTTTGGCAATGCAGTTGTAAGGAAGTTTCTTGATACTGATATTAAGGAAATTAGAATTTTTAGCAGAGATGAAAAAAAACAGGATGATATGCGAAAATATTATTCTAATAAAAAGCTAACATTTTATATTGGAGATGTTAGAGATAGTTTGTCATTAGATAATGCAATGGTTGGTGTTGATTTTTTATTTAATGCAGCTGCCCTTAAGCAAGTTCCTTCATGTGAATTCTATCCACTTGAAGCTGTCAAAACAAATGTGATAGGAGTTGAGAATGTTTTGAATTCTGCAGTAAAAGCTGGTGTAGAGAAAATTATTGCTTTAAGTACAGACAAAGCAGTATATCCAATCAACGCTATGGGTACCAGCAAAGCAATGATGGAAAAAGTGGTAATTGCAAAAAGCAGAAATATAGATTCAGAACATACCACTATTTGTTGTACTAGGTATGGAAATGTAATGGCTAGTAGAGGATCTGTAATCCCATTATTTATAAATCAACTGAAAAATAATCAAAATCTAACTATTACAAATCCAGAAATGACCCGATTTATGATGAGTCTTGATGATGCAGTAGATTTAGTATTATTTGCTTTTAAAAATGGGGAAAATGGAGACATTTTTGTACAGAAATCTCCTGCAGCTACAATAGGTTTACTTGCAAATACTTTAAAAAAATTATCAGGAAATAAAAAATCCGAAGTCAAAATTATTGGGACAAGACATGGGGAGAAATTATATGAAAGCTTGTTAACTGTAGAGGAAATGGCAAAAGCTGAAGATTTAAAATCTTACTATAGAGTGCCAGCAGATAATAGAGATTTAAATTATGATAAATATTTTGAAAAAGGTGAAAAGAAAATAAGTAAAGCAATTGATTATAATTCTAATAATACTGAACAGCTTGATGAAAAAGAATTAACTAAAATTTTGCTTGAGTTAAAAGAGATTGATATTTCATTAAAAGCTTGGGGAGCTAAGTGAATGAAAAGGATCATGACTATAGTAGGTACTAGACCAGAAATAATTAAGTTGAGTATGGTAATACCAGAATTAGAAAAATATACAGAACACATATTAGTTCATACTGGCCAAAACTATGATTATGAATTAAATGAAATATTTTTTAAAGATATGAAAATCAGAAAACCTGATTACTTTCTAGACTCAGCAGCAAAAAATGCTTCTCAAACAATTGCGAATGTTATATCTAAATCTGACAGTCTCATGGAAACAATCAAACCGGATGCTTTATTATTGTATGGTGATACAAATAGCTGCTTATCTGTTATATCAGCAAAAAGAAGAAAAATTCCTGTTTTCCATATGGAAGCAGGAAATCGTTCTTTTGATCAAAGAGTTCCAGAAGAATTAAATAGAAAAATTGTTGATACATTAAGTGATATAAATATGACAATTACTGAACATGCCAGAAAATATTTGATTAAAGAAGGGATTAGGCCAGAAACTGTTATCAAAATTGGGTCTTCCATGCTTGAAATATTAAATCACTATAAAAATCAAATTAATAAATCTAATATTCTTAAAAAGTTTAAAATATCTTCAAAAGAATATTTTTTAGTAAGTATGCATAGAGAAGAAAATTTAGATAATAAAAAGAATTTTAATAATTTTGTAGATTCTCTCAATACAATCGCTGATAAATATAAGAAAAAAATAATTGTATCTACTCATCCACGTACTAAGAAAAAAATTAATTCAACTAAAAATCTTAAATTTCACTCTTTTATTGAATTTACTAAGCCTCTGGGATTTTTTGATTATATACATCTACAAAAAAATTCATTTTGTACTATATCTGACAGTGGGACTATTACTGAAGAATCATCTATATTGGGTTTCCCAGCAATTACTATTAGAGAATCTCATGAAAGACCTGAAGGGATGGATGAAGGAACATTAATTATGACCGGTTTAAAACCAGTTGATGTTATTGATGGTATTGAGGTGGTTGTAGGTCAAAATAAAGATAAAATCAAAATGAAAATGATTGATGATTATAATGTAGATAATGTTTCTAAAAAAGTTGTTAGAATTATACTAAGTCATATTGACTATATTAATAGAACAGTTTGGAGAAAATAGATTGCAAACCAAAGTTTTAGTCCTTGGTTCGACAGGAATGCTAGGACATCAAATTGTAAATTATTTTCATACACTGAAAGAATATGATGTTCACGATGTTTCTTATCGAAATCAATTAAGAAGTAAAACTAAGATTATTGATGTCCATCAATTTAATAAACTTGAAAAGTTGGTTGATAAAATACAACCAAGCATTATTATTAACTGTATTGGAATTTTAATTGAGGGTTCAGAAAAGTCCTATGCCAAAGCAACTTATATTAATTCTAATTTTCCTCATTTATTAAGCAAATTATGTTATCAAATAAATGCAAAATTAATCCATATTTCTACTGATTGTGTTTTTTCTGGTAATCAAGGATCATATACTGAAAGAGATATCCCCGATAGTGATACTATATACGGTAAAACTAAATTTGCGGGTGAAATTATAGATAAAAACAATGTTACTCTTCGAACATCAATTATAGGACCAGAGCTAAAATCAAATGGTCAAGGCTTATTGGATTGGTTTTTAAAAGAAAAAAATAATGAAATAGATGGATATATTAATGCAATTTGGACTGGAGTTACTACTTTAGAATTATCAAAAATTATTAAAATCATTATAGATAAAAAAATTACTGGCCTATATCATATATCAAATAATAATAAAATTTCTAAGTATAAATTGTTGAAAATTTTTAATAATAATATTAACCAGAGATTTATTATTAATAAAAATGAAACTATTATGAATGATAAAAGTTTAATAGATACAAGAAATGAATTAGGCTATGTTATCCCATCCTACAATGATATGATTGCTAGTATGTTTACAAACATTTTTGAAAATGCTGATAAATACAAACATTATGATATTTTTTAAAATATTTGCAAAAAACGTATTTCAGACTAAATTCTTCCGATGATAAAAAAATACAGTATATTTTTTAGCTTTATGAGCATTGTTTTCTCGCAAGTCTCAATAAGCGATTTTAACAAGCTAAGTAATAAGCAGTTAGATTTGATCAAAGAGAGTTTAAAGTCTGAGACTGAAGTGGTCGAAGATAAAAAATCTCCGCTTCTCTCAGAAGCAGATCCTGCTCCTGCTACAATTGAATCCATGCCTCCTATTGATGATACAAATGTCTATTTTGGATATGACTATTTTAAAAGAGATATTAATTTTTTTGATAATGTACCCACCCCAGCTGATTTTAAGTTAGGCCCAGGAGATGAAATAATCTTATCTTTATGGGGTGAAACTAATTCAAGAGAAAATTTGGTTATTAATAAGGATGGATTAATATATTATAAAAATATCGGTTTTATCAATCTATCTAATAAAACACTAAAGCAAGCTGAGTCAGTTTTGGTGGAAGAATTATCTAGAGTTTATTCTACATTAAAGGACAAAAATAGTCCTACTAAATTAATGTTAGAATTAGGAAAAATAAAGTCTATCAATATTTATTTTTCAGGACAAATTGAAATACCAGGTATTAATATTATTCATCCATTTTCAGATATATTCTCAGCTATTGTTCAAGCTGGAGGTGTTAAAAAAGAGGGATCATTAAGAAAAGTACAATTGATTAGAGATAATGAAATAATTGCTACAGTAGATTTTTATTCTTTTTTCATGAGCGGTAAAAATACCTTTTCTAATATTAAAATTACGGATGGTGATGTAATACATATTCCCACAATAAAAAAACGTATTGAGATTGCCGGTGCAGTAAATAGACCTAGTTATTATGAACTTTTAGAAAAAGAGTCTTTAAAGGATTTATTCGATTATGCTTCGGGATTAACTTCACAAGCGTCATCAACAACCATTATTGACCAAATAATCCCATTGGATAAAAGAGGTTCCGATGATTACAGCAAGTCTAGTATTACTGCAAAATTTAAAGATTCTTCTTCAATTTCTTTGAATAATGGAGATAAGGTAAAAGTCGGTTTTATTAGCGATGTTAATTCAAAAGTTACTATTTTAGGTAAAATTAAATTTCCTGGTACATACCCTGCTTTTGGAAATTCATTGAAGGATATTTTAGATATTGCAGGAGGATTTGATGATCCTATCTTTAGGAAAAAGATTCGTGATGATGAAATCATAGTTATAAGAAAGGATGATAAACAATTTTATGGATTAGAATTTAGTATTCCTTATAACAAGTCCGATAGTTTTAAATTATTTCCTGGGGATAAAATTTTTGTTTATGAAAATATTCTGTATGATAATCTTTTCTCAATTTCAGTTACTGGAGCAGTCAATAAACGTGGTAATTTTCAATTAAAATCTGGAATGACTGTTAGAGATGCTATTGATTTAGCAGAAGGATTTTCTCCTCTTGCAAATAAAAACGCTATTACTGTTACAGAAGTCTTTACTTATGTTGATGATTTTGGTAATTCTATAGAAGAAAGAAACCAAGTAAATGATGCAACCTTAGATTTTCAAATTACAGATGGCTCAATTATTAATGTTTTACCTCTTGAAAATGTTGTTAACGTAGAAGGGAACGTTTATAATCCAGGCTTAATTACATACTCTGAAAGAAAAACAGTAAAAAAGTATATTAATCTTGCAGGTGGAGTACAACCAAATTCTCTTAAAAATAAGATATATGTAAAGCGTGCTAATGGTAGAATAAAAAAAGTTTCTATGTTCAGAGGATTAGGTGTAATAGTAAAACCCGGAGATACAATTATTGTTCCTTTAAATCCAGATCCAAGAGAAGATTTTAATATTTCTTCTTTTGTTGCCGATTTAGCATCTACTCTTACTAATATAGCAGCTATACTTGTTATAGTTGATCGACAAAATGATTGATAAAGATATAATACGTTGAATAAGCCAATATTAGAGAATGAATATATTAATTTGAAAAACCTTTTTCATTTTATGCTTAATGTTTTTGCAAAGCATTCTAAGCTTTTCTTAATAGTAGTACTTCTTTTTATAGTTTATTTTTCATTCATTCAAAAACCAATTTACTCTTCTCAAGTTTCATTTTATACAAATTATAGCGAATCAAAAACGTTATCTTCTATAAGCTTTATTAATAGTTTTACTGAAGCACCAAGTGATGATTTAGGATTTTCTATATCTGATTATGTAGTTTCTGATAAAATACTAAAATCATTAGTTGATAAGGAATATGATATAGATAATACAAAAAAAACTTTGGTTGAATATTGGGGAAAGAATTATAGAAAAATTTTCTCAATTAACCCTATTACAACTATTAAAAGAATAAATATGATGTCAAGATTAGGGAAAGACCTTTCTATTGAAGAAAGGAAAATATTATTTGCCAAAGAATCTCTTAGAGATAGCATAAGATATTCAGAAGATAGAAAATCTTCCTTGCATACAATTAGTGTATTAGCTAGTAATCCTCAACTATCTAAAGATATTACAAACCAAATATTTCAGTCAATTCTTAGCTATTCTAATGAGGTAACAAATGTCAAAGCAAAAGAAAAGAAAGATTTCATTCAAGGTCGTTTATTTGAAATAAATCAAGATTTAGAAAATTCTGAAAATGATAGACGTTTATTTCTTGAAAAAAATCAGAATATAGGTTCTTCACCTAGTTTAATTCTTCAAAAAGAGCGACTTGAAAGAAACATCGCATTATATAGTGAGCTTTATTTAAGCCTATCTGATCAATTAGAGATTGCTAAAATTGATGAAAAAGATAATACATCCTCAATTTTTTTACTTGATTCTCCTTATACTTCTCCTTACAAATCTAGTAAAGGTTTTTTTGAGAGTATTTGTATAGTTTTAATTAGCCTTTTTATGATTTGTGTTTTATTTGAAGTTTTCAAAAATAGAAACCAACTTTTTATCTAAGGAGAAGAATTATATGATTTTATGGCTTACAGGTCAACCAGGGAGTGGAAAGACTACTCTTGCTAAAGCTTTTATCGAAAGAGTTACAAGTGATAATCCAGATATAAAGATTATTAATATAGATGGAGATGATCTAAGGCATATCAGTAATAATAAAGATTATTCTAAAGAAGGTAGAATTAAGAATATATCCACTGCAATATCAATAATGCGTTTCTTAGCAAATAAAAACTATATTTGTGTTGTATCTATTGTTGCTCCATATAAGTTTTTGAGAGATGAGCTAAAAGATACATTTCCTTTTTTAGAAATTTATTTACATACAAACGATATAAGAGGTAGGGAAGATTTTTTTGCCAAAGATTATGAGATTCCAACAGACCCTAAACACTTAGCAATTGATACGGGAAAATTAAATATTAAGGAAAGCTTAGATGAAATATTCAATGTTTATAGGCAGATGGCAACCTTGGCATGATGGCCATCGTTGGCTAATTGATCAAAGACTAGAACAAAACAAAAATGTTTTAATTTGTATAAGAGAGGTTAGTCAAGATGATAGTAATCCGTATGATCCATTAGAAGTAAAAGCCAATATTGAAAAAGAACTAGAAGATTTAATTTTATTAAATCGTGTTAAAGTAATCATTATACCTGATATTGAATCAGTCAACTATGGTAGAGGAGTAGGATATGATATTATTGAGCATGTCCCTCCACAAGAAGTTGGAGAAATTTCTGCCACTGAGATAAGAAAAAAATTATTTAATAAATAATCAAAAATTAGCAATTTTTAACCTTTATTAAGGGCCCATAGCTCAATTGGTTAGAGCAACGGACTCATAATCCGCAGGTTCGGGGTTCAAGTCCCTGTGGGCCCACACATGAGTAGT
>MDTB01167497.1_pt1 | contig 27882 bp, 17 predicted proteins | sample 811161 | NCBI WGS metagenome assembly MDTB01 (sample SAMN05326650, study PRJNA326480) | marine metagenome | isolation source: seawater | place: Mediterranean Sea | collected 2009
AAAAATTACCAGATTATTAATTTTAAGTCTTTTGTTCAATGTAACATCTTGCTTCGAATTAGAACTTGAAAATCCTAATACTGTCAGTGAGGCTTCTTTTTGGAAAACCGAGAATGATTTATTTCAAGGTGTCATAGCAGTATACGATGCTTTGCAATTGGACGGACTTTATCTTGGTAATCTTCCAGTCGTCTTAACTGGATTATCAGATGATGGGACTGGAGAATCTACCAATGAGTTTTATGCCCCTTTTCGTTTCAAAATTTTCAATTCTAATATTTATTTAAGTGAATATATGTGGCTTCATTCTTATGCTATGATTGGAAGGTCTTACCAAGTAATCGATAAAGCCTTGTCTATTGAAGGTGAAAATGTAAAAAACATACAAGCTGAAGCTAAATTTTTAGCTGCCTTAGCTTACTATAATTTGGTAGCAGTTTATGGAGAAAATATTGCTTACGTCGATAGAATACAAGAAGCATCTGACTTTCCTAGAAGAGCTGATAAAGGAGAAATTTATGATCTTGTTGAAAATCTTTTGGTTGAAGCAATTCCAGAACTCAGAATAGCAAGTCAATATAGTGAATCTGATTACGGACGGGTAACTAAGGGAGCAGCTCAATCATTACTTGCCAAGGTTTACATGCACCAACAAAATTTTGTAGATGCAGAACCGTTACTGCAATCTGTTATTGAATCTAACGAGTACGAATTATTATCATCTTATGCAGATAATTTTTCCGAAAATAATGTCATTAATAAAGAGGCGGTTTTTGTAATTAATTTTTTACATGATGGACCTGCAGTTGAAACTAATAGACATGTCAGGCACCAGGGCTTTAGTCCAAGAGAAAAATTAGGTACTTACGGAGATATTCAACCCACTCAATTTGTTTATGAATCTTTTCTTCAAGAACTCGATGTCGACGGGAATCCTGATCCAAGACTAGATGTGACACTTTTCCATCCGGGATCAACCGAATTATTTATTGGTCAACCATACAGTTGGTGGGAACGTCAATTGCGAAACCCCGAAATAAATACTGGTTATTTTAAATATTCTGAGCAGCAGTTTATAGATGGTTTTGCGACTGAATTTGATGGTGGAACCGACTTTATTTTGATTCGCTATGCAGATGTTTTGCTCTTATATGCAGAAACCTTAAACGAGGTGGGCAAAACTTCAGAAGCATACGCGTACGTCGACTTAGTTAGACAAAGAGCTAATATGGAACCACTAAGTACTTCTAAAGGAGGTCTGAACAAAGAGTCTTTTTTAGAACAGCTAAAGCATGAGCGCGTAGTGGAATTATCGGGTGAACTAACTCGTTTTTTTGATTTAAAGCGTTGGGGAATGTATAATGTCAGTAATGCTGAACGAGATCCTAATTTTGAGACATTTGTAAATGGCAGAAGTGAGGTCCAGCCAATCCCACAATCGGAACTTGATTTGAACAGTAATTTAATCCAAAATCCAGGTTACTAATCAATTTTAGTTGAAATACAAAAAAAAAGTCAGTTAAAAACTTATGATTCAATTGAACAATCTTTTATTTTTCAAAATATTATTTTTTCGGTTAATTATAATTTTATTTATTCTTTTTGGGTTTCATAATATCTCATCCGTTCAAGCACAAAAAGTCCAAGTAGAGTGGCTGGTTGGACATAATCAAATTCAAGATGGAAGAGAAGATTTTCCGAAATGTGGTCTAGCAACTACAAAAGGAGAATATGTCTCTGCTGGACTGGAGGGAAACCAATTAATTGTCATAAAGATAGGTGGTGAAGGTAAAACAAAATGGGTTTCTAGAATAGGTGGAAAATTTGATGGATATGGGGCTACAAGTATTGAGGAAACGACTCAAGGACATTTGTTGATCGGGGGTTTTCATGGTAAAAATAAATTTCAGGAAAGGGTATTATTAAAGCTTAATGCTACGTCTGGTAATTTAATTTGGATTAAACACTATCCAAATGACGGATTTGGGGCTATAGAGGGAGTAGAGGAAGTTAATAATGGGGATATAATTATGACAGGATATATTAATGGAACTCAAGAGAATGGGTTTTTATCAATGGATAGTGAAGGAATAATTATGAAAACAAACTCTGAAGGTGAATTAATTTGGGAGAAAAAAATTATTGATGAGGATAGCCATTTTAAAATACCTTCAGGAATGAGAATTATTGAGGATAAGATCAATGGAGATTATATGATTAGCTCCACAGTCTATAAAGAAGATACTATTGATATGGATTTCTGTCTTATAAAAACAGATACAGCAGGGCAAATTCTGTGGGCTTATGCATATGGTGGTACCAAAGATGAGCACTGTTACGATATGGACTTGACTCTGGACGGTGGATATATTCTGACGGGTCATTCAAGATCTCCACCTTCAGTTGGCTGGGATGCTTATTTAATCAAGGTTGATAAAAATGGACTTATGGAGTGGGAAAAAAGGTTTGGTGAACCGTTAAATGGGGATCCAAGGAAGATTTTTGATGAATGTTACGGTGTTAGATCAACTCCAGATGGTGGATATATTATGTCTTGTGGTACAGGAATAGAGCCCGGTTTTTTCGAAGGTTCCTATTATTGGGATTCTTGGCGAATTCTAGCTATCAAAACTGATAGTTTGGGAAATTTTGTTTGGGATTTTACATCTAGTGACATTGAAGGAGAAAAGGCAGGAGAATACATTGAAAATACGCTTGATGGGGGATATATGATTTTTGTAGATGCTGGAAACACAGAATATCTGAAACTATCAGAGTCTGAAATAAAATCTAATTCGTTTTTTGAATTAAGCACTACTTTGGATGGTCAAGGTTATATCAACCCCTCCAAAAGATATTTTCCAGAGGAATCTGAAATTCTTGTCACAGCTTATCCAGACGAAGGATATGAATTTTTAAGCTGGAGTGGTGATTTATCGGGATCAAAAAATCCTATCAAATTGACTATGGATTCAGAAAAAAAAATCCAAGCAAAATTTGGTAAAGTAGCTACTAATCGATCAAACTGATACGACTTTAAACCATATATTTTGTGAAAATAAGAATATTATTACCCTTATTTTTTTGTTTTTTTGCTAAATCTCAACAAAAACCTATTTTTTGGCTGTCACTTGATACAATTTACAATCAACGAATTGAGGTGTAAATGGAATGCTCAATGACAAATGAATTTACGATTAAAGAGGCAGATGAATAATTTTAGTAAATCTGCTTTGAGTAGTTATACAGTTACGTATTCAAATAAATATTAATTGAGAAATAATGAAAGAGATTAAATTTTGTCATGTTATTATAGTTTCCCTAATTATTTCCTTACTTCAAGGGTGTAATAATAAGGAATCAATTAACTATAGATCCAGAACAAGCTTTAATTCCAACTGGAAATTTTCGCAAGAGGCTAATGAAAAAGCTCATTTAATTGATGTTGATGATAGCCAATGGCGAGAACTTGACTTACCTCATGATTGGGCTATTGAGGGACCATTTTCTAAAGAAGTGAGTTACAAGGGAGGGTATCTTCCATATCCGGGAATCGGCTGGTATCGAAAGTCGTTTTTTGTATCATCCGACACAAGAAATATGTCTATAGAATTTGACGGAATTATGCGCAATTCAAAAGTCTGGTTGAATGGTGAATACATTGGAGGTTGGCTTTATGGCTATACTTCATTTGCAATAGATATTACCGATAAAATCAAAAGGGGGAGTAAAAATTTAATTGCGGTAAGTGTGGAGAATCAAGATCATTCCTCGCGATGGTATCCAGGCTCAGGAATATATAGAAACGTATGGTTGACTGAAACGGACCTAGTACATGTAGATCATTGGGGTACCTTTATTACTACTCCAAAGGTCACAGAAAAAGAGGCTACGGTAATGGTGAAAACAAAGATTAAAAACACTAAAGATGAAGATGTCACTATTGAGCTTAAAACATCAATTATAGATTCAGAAGGGTTAATTATAGCTACAAATACATCTAAAAATAATAAAATCCCCACTAAAGAAGACATTGAATTATCACATCAATTAAACATTAAAAATCCTAAATTATGGGACATAGGGTCTCCTGAAATGTATGAAGCGATATCTCAGGTATATCATGATGGAAGGTTGATCGATACTTACCATACACCTTTTGGGGTAAGATATTTTAGTTTTGATCCTGACAATGGGTTCTTTCTTAATGGAAAACATGTTAAACTGCAAGGGGTCAATTTACATCATGATTTGGGACCATTGGGAACAGCGGTTAATATAAGGGCAACGCAGCGGCAACTAGAGATTATGAAGGAGATGGGAGCTAACGCGATTCGCACGGCACATAATCCCCCATCCCCTGAACAATTAACGCTGTGTGATCAAATGGGTATAATGGTAATTGATGAAACATTCGATGAATGGTCCGAGGCAAAAAATGAGGTCGAAAATAGCTATAATATTTGGTTTAATGAATGGTCGGGAAAAGATACGAGGGCATTAATCAAAAGAGACCGAAACCATCCCTCAATAATTATGTGGAGTATTGGTAATGAAATTCCTAATCTTGACTCAGAGAATGCCAAAAAAAATGCTAAAATACTCTCAGATATTTGCAAAGAGATGGACCCTTCGAGACCTGTAAATGCCGGTATTCATCTTTCTACCATTTTTGATGATGAATTAAAGAACTGTTTTGATGTTTTTGGTATGAACTATTGGCAGGATCGTTATGATACGATTCATAAGCAGTTCCCAAATTTGCCATTGCTATCTACAGAAACTTCAGCAACTCTGAGTTCACGAGGAGAATATCACTTTCCTGTCGAAGAGATTTACAAAGGATACAATCACCCATCTAAACAGATCTCTTCATATGACCTGATTAATACGGGTTTTGGTGCAATTCCAGATGTAGAATTTGAGCTTCAGAAGTCACCTTGGATTGCGGGTCAATTTGTTTGGTCTGGGTTTGACTATCATGGAGAGCCTGATCCTTATGAGGCAGGAAATTATCCGGCGCATAGTTCTTATTTTGGTATCGTAGATATGTGTGGATTCAAAAAAGATCGATTTTATCTTTATCAAAGTCAGTGGTCGGAAAAACCTATGGTTCATCTCCTTCCTCACTGGAACTGGAATGGCCGAGAGGGTGAAGTTACTCCTGTTTATATTTATTCTAATTGTGCGGTAGTAGAACTTTTTGTAAATGGGGAATCGAAAGGTAAAAAAGAGAAAACGGAAAATACATATCGATATAAATGGGAAGATATCACCTATCAACCAGGCAGTATAAAGGCAATTGGATACGATCTGAGAGGTAATATCTTGTGTGAGAAAGAAATCAAAACAGCTGGAATACCAAGTAATATATCACTAGTTCCAGATCGAACAGAGATAAGTGCTAACGGAGATGATCTATCATTCATTACAGTTAAAATCACCGATAAGGAGGGAAACTTATGCCCTGACGCTTCCAATCTAGTCCAATTCGATATTGAGGGCGAAGGAACTTTGTTAAGTGTAGGCAATGGAGATCCTACTTCCTTGGAGAGTTATCAAAAAAATGAGCGTTCGGCCTTCCATGGTTTGTGTCTACTTATTATAAAATCAAGCAATAACGAAGGAAAGATAAAGATTTCTGCAAGTTCTGAAAATCTTGAAAAATCGAGTATTGAAGTTATTGCAAAGGCGTCTAATACCAACTATTTATCCAATATTCGAAATTAGAAGAATTTAAGCTCACACAAACAAAGATATGCGTCAATTTAAAAACATTTCGATTACAATATTTATTTGCTTTCTGATCTCTTTGAGAATTTTTGCGCAAAAGATTGAGTCCGTCTCTAACTTTAGTGCATATTATACCAAAATAAATACTGGTGCAGATTGGGAAACTTTTGACAGGACTGGTGATTATGCTGATATTATTGTAAATGTAGGAACTCAAAATGGGCAGTTTGTTTTTTGGAGGGGTTCTAGTTATCTCCCTTATTGGGTAAATGCTGGTGGAGAGCGATTTTATGTGGATGAAATCATAAAAAGAAGTGGCAACGGTTCAGTCAATATGCCGGATCGTGTCAACACTTATTCACATGTCAAGTTGATTAGTATTACGGATGAGGCTGCGGTTATACATTGGAGATACTTACCGAAGTTTAGTGGTAGTAATCCACATGCAGGGGTGACAGCAATCAATTTTGTTGATGAGTATTTTACAATTGCCTTCGATGGGAAGGTGATACGGACCATAAAGCAAGGTACTGATAAAATTGATGCTTGGAGAGATCCCAAGAATTTGGTTACTCAATATTTTCATCTTCATCCAGCAGGTATTAAAATTGAATCCCTGGTTGAATCCCAACGTTCCAAAACTGTGAGTAAAACTCAGGGTGTGGCTACGGTATCAAATACTGTTCTTGATCCTAAGGCATGGTTCAAATTTGACGAATCTGAGGGAGATTATACCTATGAAATGTTTGGAAATGGTAAAGCCGAAATAACTGGAGATAAAACTGTTTGGAAAAAAGGTATTTCGGGAACAGCCCTACAATTTGATGGCTACAAAACAACGGTAAAAATACCCCATGAAAAAGGGCCGAAACCCAGAAATGCGATCACTATTGAAGGATGGATTAGTATTGGTGCTTATCCATGGAATTGGTGTCCTATCATACAGCAAGCTGACGATGTACCTGAAAGTGTAAAATTATTTCGAGGAGATTACGACATTACAGACGCAGTCAAAAATGAAGGAGATCTTTCGGTAGGACTAGTAGGAGGAGATCCCAATAATCAAGAGGGAGATACTGAGGTGATTCAGGAAATTAATTTTGATGAGATTGATTTTATTGTAAAATATCAAAAAGAAGATGATAGAGGATATTTCTTTGGAATTGATGGGCATGGTCATCCAGGATTCAAAATTAGAGTTGATGGTTCTTGGGAGGAGCTTACATCCGTTGTATCCCTGGAAAGGAAGAAATGGTATCATCTGGCAGCCACTTTTGATCAGATAACTGGAAATATGAATATATATATTGATGGAAAAAAAACAGATCAATTGAAGATTTCAAAATCTCCAATAGAGCTATCCATGAATGATATTCAAATTGGTAGAGGAAAAGATAGAAGGCCCATAGATCCTGTGCGTGAGAATACGTTTCCTGGTACCTATTCATTTGATGGATTGATCGACGAAATAAAAATTTATGATATCGCACTTTCTTCAAAACAAATTGCAAAAACATACAAGCAGTATGATGTGAGGGGTATGGCGGACCTTCAGCCCAGAATACTTCCCTCAGGAGAAAACAGAAAAACCTTTGGTGCTTATTATTCTAATTTAAAATTTTATGATAATTGGGATAATATGTGGAGATTTAGCGAGCATTCTGATATTGTTGTAGAGTTTGATAACAATCCAAGTAAGTTTGTTTTTTGGAAGGGTGTCAGTTATATCCCTATGATGGTGAATGACCAAAATTTTTGGTATAGTAATGAATTCAATGAGACTTGGAGCACCTCCGGAGGAGAAGGATGTCAGGAGCCTATGTCAGACAAACAAGTGCTTTATAATCATGTAAGACTGCTTGAAAATACACCAGCACGGGCAGTTGTTCACTATAGGTTCCCCCTAGTTGATGTAAATAAGTTTAAGGCTAATTATGTTGAAAAAAGTGGATGGTACGATGTGGCCGATTGGTATTATTACATTTATCCCGACGGTGTCGCCTCTAAGGTGGAACAGCTGTGGACAAGCGGCGAACGAATTCATGAATGGCAAGAATCTATGGCAATATTTGGTCCTGATCAGCATCCAAATGATCTGATTGAAAGAGATTCAACCTTTACCCTAATTAGAGTCAGTGATGGAGCCTTTAAAACTTATGACTGGAATCCCTTACCTCCAGATGGGATCGATAGTCCTGAGCGAGCTAATATTCATCATATTAATTATAAAGGTGATTATGATCCTGTGACTATCACAGATGATATTATTTGGTCGAATGTCTATGGTGGTGAAATTACAGATTACGCTATTTTTCCGACATGGAATCATTGGCCCGTTGCCCAGATGCCATCTGATGGTAGATATGCGAGTTTTCCTGATCGGACGAGTCATAGCTCATTGTCCCATATCTATTGGGCAGATCATGATCAGCAATTTGGTAATCGACCTTTTCAAAAGAAGATTCTTTTGGAGGGTATGATGAAAGAGAATCCATTGAATATAATTCCATTGGCGAAGTCTTGGTTGAAACCTACTTTGATGCATAATTTAGAGGGAGCTACTGGCGCTTATAACAAGGAAGAACGGGCTTACGTATTAGAAAAAGAAGAAGATGAATTAACTTTTACTTTATTAGCGAGTGATGATAGACCCATCGAAAATTTTTGCATAGTTATCAAACATTGGAATATGAAAAGGGAAGCTTCATTGTTTATTGATGGAAATCCAGTGAATGCTAAACAAGGGATTGTGAGTGATACAGATGGGTCATTCAAGTTGCTGGTTTGGATAGAAAAATCGAGTACAAAAGCATTTGATATAGCTATCAAGCTTACCTGATTAAATGTCTATTTTAGTTATGTGAAAGGCTAAAAAAACTAAAAAATGTGAAAGAGATAGGATTATTGAATAGAGAATTATCTCGATATATTTCTCAACAAGGCCATCAGGATTTACTAATGGTTGTTGATGCAGGATTTGCTATTCCGAAAGATTTGGATGTCGTAGATTTAGCTTTGAGTATAAATGTTCCTACAGTCCCACAGGTGCTTGCAGTTTTAAAGGACTATTATTCTGTTGAAAAAATGATCATTTCTCATGAAACGGAAAATATTAGTCCTACACTATTTGATAAAATACGGAATTCTTTTGGTGTAAATATGGAGGTAGAATTGGTCGAACATCATATCTTAAAGGTTAAGTCTAAAGAAGTAAAATTAGTAATTAGGACTGGTGATTTTACAGCCTATGGGAATGTTATTTTGGTTTCTGGGGCTGGTGATCGATGGTACTTAGAAAAAAATGAATAAATAAGACCTCCAGGATGAATTTATCTCTAATTTAGAACTGTTAAATGATTTATTTATTAGTTTTTTTGAAGTTGATGTTTATGAAACTAATTAAAAGCAGTTTTTTAATGGTCAAAAGTAAAAAATGTCAAAATGAACTTTTTTGAAGGATTTAGGAACCTCATGTTTCATTTTAAATTGTAAAATTGTAGGAAAAAAAACATTCAAAAAATATGAAAAATTTGAGAGATATTACATTAATTATCGTTTTCTCAATCCTAGCAGTTTTTATCAGCTGTAGTGATGATGATGAACCGGCAGTAGTCGTTGATGATCAAACTGAGGTTGAAGAGGAAGAAGAAATAGCTGATGCCGATGGAGATGGCGTAGCCGATGCTGATGATACCTGCCCAGACACTCCGTCTGGCGAAACTGTTAATGAAAATGGGTGTTCAGATTCTCAATTGGAAACTAATGAGGATTCAGGAGCAACAAACTTTGTTGAGACGTTTAGTTATAGTGATGATCAAGTAGTCGAAGAGATCGAGTATGGGGGAGCCTTCGCGGAATGGCCTCAACCAGATTCAAATGATCCTGAAAACGGCGGTACTGTTAGCATAGAGGATGGAAAATTCAAATGGGAGTGGTCTCAGGTTTTAGAGGCTGCTATAGGTTTTGAGTTTGAGGAGCCTTTAGATTTAACCAATAATAGCATTTTAACATTTGATTATGAGTTTCCGGTTGGGACGATTTTTAGTGTATATTTTTTCGATTCAGAAGGAGGAGAAGGCCAGTTGTTTGCGGGTACTGATTTTATAATGACCATGGGTGCTGACGGAATGAGTGAAGCAGAAATTGATCTAAGTTTGTCAACGGCACTTGCTGATGCCGATCCAAATACCACTGATATTTCAAAGTTTGCTGGATTTTATTTAATCGCTGGATTAACGGATGAAACTGGTGCTCTGTTGCCAGATGCTGAAGGAAGTATTCTTTATTTTGATAATATTATTGTTGGTGATGGAATTATTGATGATGCTAACGAGGAACCGGCAGAATTACCTTTGTTGGGATTCACCGAGTCGTTCAATTATGAGAGTGAGCAAGTAGTAGAAGACATAGCCTATGATGGAGTTTTTGCCGAGTGGCCACAACCAGACTCAAATGATCCCGAAAATGGAGGAACGGTAACAATAGAGGGGAACAGATTGAAATGGGTTTGGTCGCAGGTTTTAGAAGCTGCGATAGGATTTGAGTTCGATGTACCAATGGACCTCTCAAGTAATCCTATTTTAAAATTCAAATATCAATTTCCGGCAAATACAATTTTCAGTGTATATTTTTTCGATTCAGAAGGAGGTGAAGGCCAATTATTCGCAGGTACAGATTTTATAATAACTAATGGTGCGGAAGGTATGACAGAAGCTGAGGTAGATTTGAGTAAATCGAGTTCGTTGGCGGATGCCGATCCCAACACCACAGATCTCGAACTGTTTGCTGGCTTTTATTTAATTGCTGGTTTAACTGATGAAACCGGTGCATTGTTGCCTGATGCGGAAGGAAGTGTTTTGTATTTTGATGATATAAGTGTAGGAGAAGAAGTAGAGGTCGAGCCAGAACCATTATTAAGTTTTATGGAGTCATTCAGTTATGGTAATGATCAGGTAGTTGCGGATATAACCTATAATGGAGTTTTTGCTGAGTGGCCACAACCTGATGCCAATGATCCAGAAAATGGAGGAACAGTTAGCATAGAGGATGAAAAGCTGAAGTGGGTTTGGTCCAAAGTTCATGAGGCCGCCATAGGTTTTGAATTTGAGGCACCGATGGATTTGTCTGCCAATGCAATGTTAAAATTTAAATATCAGTTACCAGCTGGTACTATATTTAGTGTTTATTTCTTCGACTATGAGGGAGGAGAAGGTCAATTGTTTGCAGGAGATGATTTTATAATGACTCTGGGCGCTGAAGGTATGACTGAGGTAGAGGTAGATTTGAGTAAATCGAGTTCGTTGGCGGATGCCGATCCCAACACTACAGATCTCGAACTCTTTGCTGGCTTTTATTTAATTGCCGGATTAACTGATGCGACTGGTGCTCTGTTGCCTGACGCGGAAGGTAGTATTTTATATTTTGATGACATCAGCGTGGGCGAGTAATGATTGGAATTTTATTTAAAAAAAAATAAATATTTATTGTCCAATATTTTGCCTACGAAATAGAGTGGGGAATCGAAAAGATAAATTAATAGCCATATTTTCTTCTTCGTGTTGTTATTAATATTCCCCCTCTTATTCTTATTTTATTTGAAATATCAGTTTAAGTAATTTTCTGCTGTTATGAGAATTAACTCAGGGTTTTATAAGTTATGTTATAGAATGTAAAAGAATGGAGATGATTTGAATGTCCCTGTTTGCACAAGGTTTTTGTGATTAAAGAAATTTAGTTCTGTCAAGGACTTTCAATTTCTCTATTTTCCAATTGATAAACTAGATTTTAAAATGATTTAATAAATCCCCTAACTTTATTACGATTAGTAAGAAAGTATCTTATTTTGTTTATGTTTGTACACGTGAATTCATTTTACAAACCTTTGAGTGCTTTTAATAAATCGAAAAGCAAGATTATTTTAACATTAAGAAGATTAATTACCATTATTTAATATTGTTAATTTAACTATTAAAGTCGATTGCACCATCAATTGAATTACTTTCTTAAGTAGAGTGAATTTAAACATTGAATGTATGTTTACAGGGTATGAACGTTTAGAATCAAAATTTTTTATTTTGAGAAAATAATTTGATATGAAATTGAATATAGCGCCAATAGACCTTGGTATTGTCTTGGTGTATCTAATAGGTATTGTCGTCATCGGTATCATGTCCACGAGACGTCAAAAAATGAATAGTGAAAACTATTTCCTTGCAGGTCGAGGTTTAGGTTGGATGTCAATTGGTGCAGCATTATTTGCCTCGAATATATCTACTATTCATCTTACGGGTTTAGCTGCTGATGGTTACCGCTTAGGTTTAGTAGTGGGAAATTATGAATGGATGGCTTCATTTACATTGATTTTACTGGCCATTATTTTTGCACCCTTCTACTTTAGAACCAAAATATCAACGCTTCCAGAGTTTTTGGAAAAACGATTTGATTCGAGATCGAGGACATTTCTTGCTTTTATGGCAATCATTGGAGCCTTATTCATACATATTGGGATCAGTCTATATGCAGGGGCAATCGTCTTTCAGAACTTTTTCGGACTCAATGTCTATGTCTCGATTTTTGTCATATCTATCATCACGACCATTTACACTGTGACGGGCGGACTCAAGGCGGTAGTAGTCACAGAGAATATCCAGACTGTAATTTTGATAGTAGGGTCTTGTATCCTAACGGGACTGGCAATTCTGGCAGTTCAGGATACGGGTATTGCCAGTATAGAAGAATTGAAATTGGCACTTAAACCTGACCAATTGAAGATGCTGCATTCAGCAGACTCAGATATAGGGCGAAATGAAGGGTATACATGGTATGCGTTTTTTCTGGGATATCCTGTATTAGGCATTTGGTATTGGTGTACGGATCAAACTATAGTGCAACGCGTATTGGGAGCGAAAACAGAAAGAGATGCACAGCTAGGGCCTTTATTTGCAGGCGTTTTAAAAATTTTACCAGCATTCATAATTATTCTCCCGGGTATATTGGCTTATGTATTATTCAAAGATCAAATAGATACACCGAATGATACGTTACCCGTACTTATAAATGAATTACTTCCTGTAGGTCTGAAAGGTATTTTTGCTGCGGCACTGTTGGCGGCACTGATGAGTACGATAGCTGCAGCATTGAATAGTTGCTCTTCCCTGGTGGCGGTGGACATTCTTCAAAGACTTAATCCTCGTGTATCTGATGATCATATGGTAAAGATAGGCAGGTACACTGCGGTAGGGGTGATGGTACTCGCTATTTTGTGGTCAACACAAGGTGGGAAATTTGATAGTATTTTTCAGGCAATCAACGATATGGCTGGAGCAATAGCACCACCTATATCGGCAGTATTTTTATTAGGTATTTTTTGGAGGCGAGGGACAAAAGAGGCTGCATTTTATACTTTGATGTCAGGCTTTGTGATTGGTGTTAGTCTTTTTTTACTTGACTTTGAGGCCATCAGTGGTGCCAAATATATCACCAACGGATTAGGGATACATTTCTTGATGCGCACCTGGTGGGTATTCTGTCTGTGTTGTGCAATCTTTATTGGAATCAGTTACCTAACTCCGGTACCTGATCAGGCGCAAGTGGCTCAAGTGACTTGGAATGGGCCAAAAGAAATATTTTCAGGAAGAATTGAACGATGGAACGATACTAGAGTTATGGCAGGTGTACTGATATGTTTTATGGTTATCCTATATCTCATATTTGGATAATACTACTAGAGGAGAAAAAATAATGACAGTATGAAAATCAAAAAAATATGAGACAAGCAATTATGACCAAACCAGGCAGCATTGAGTTCAATGATGTTGCTGTTCCTGGAAAATTGGCTCCTAATGAAGTTTTATTGAAAATTCAAAAAATAGGAGTATGTGGTAGTGATATCCACGTATTTCATGGTGAGCACCCTGCTACTCCTTTCCCAGTTGTGCAGGGACACGAATATTCAGCCATCATAGAAGCCGTTGGAAAAGCTGTAACCAAAGCAAAACCAGGACAGAAAGCCACTGCAAGGCCGCAGTTGGTCTGTAGGCAGTGTGGCCCCTGCAAAAAAGGCCAATACAATGCCTGTCAGGAATTGAAGGTCCAAGGCTTTCAGGCACCCGGTACCGCTCAAGATTTTTTTGTGGTGCCTGAGGATCGATTGGTGGTCTTGCCAGATGCCCTTACACTTGATCAAGGAGCCATGGTAGAACCTGCAGCGGTAGGTGCGCACTCAACGAGTAGAACTTCTGGAATTGAAGGTAAAAATGTGGTTGTATCCGGTGCCGGAACTATAGGTAATCTTGTCGCTCAATTTGCCAAAGTACGAGGAGCAAAAAAAGTATTGATTACAGATATAAGCGATCATAGGCTAGAAATTGCAATACAATGTGGAATTGATGGCACACTCAATGTGATGACAACACCGTTCGAAGAAGGTGTGATGGATTTTTTTGGAGAAGAGGGATTTCAAATCGGACTGGAAGCGGCTGGTGTACAACCTTCTCTGGACGCTTTGATGGCTAATGTAGAAAAAGGGGGCGATGTAGTCATTCTTGGAGTTTATGCCAACAATCCAACGGTCAACATGTTTTATTTAGGTGAGCATGAGCTTAATGTTTTTGGATCTATGATGTACACACATAAAGATTACCTAGATGCAGTTGATATGATTACTAGTGGACAAATTAAATTAGATCCACTGATGTCGAAGCATTTTCCATTTGAGGAGTTCCCAGAGGCCTATAAATACATCGAGGAACATGGTGATAAAATTATGAAAGTAATCATTGACTTATAGTTTTAGAAATCATAAAGTATGCAAAACGTAATTGGCATTGGAGAACTGTTGTGGGATATACTTCCAACTGAGAAAAAGTTGGGTGGAGCGCCATGTAATTTTGTTTATCACGCACAGCAACAAGGCGCTAATGGAATGGTAATTAGTGCTGTTGGAGATGATAATTTGGGTATGGAAATGATGGATGTACTCAAGGAAAAAAAAATCTTTACAGGTTTGATTCAAGTCAATGACAGGCCTACCAGTAAAGTGGATGTAACGCTCAATCGAGGAGGTATCCCAGAGTATCGTATTCATGAAAATGTGGCCTGGGATTATATAAAATTCAATCAAAAAATAGCAAAATTGGTAGCCGAAGCAGATATCATTTGTTTTGGGAGTTTGGCTCAACGAAGTGTTATTACACGCCAATCAATTGAGAAAATTTTAAAAAGTTGTAAGGCTGACGCGTTGATTGTTTTTGATATCAATCTTCGCCAATCTTACTTTGGCAAAGAGATCATTGAGAGTTCACTGAAGTTTTGTAATGTATTGAAACTCAATGAAGACGAATTGCCGATTGTAAGTGAATTATTAAAGCTATCATCTCCAGATCATGAAGGGCAGATCAAAGAGCTGATTAAAAAATACCACCTTCAGCTTGTGGCTTTCACAAGGGGGTCTGAAGGTAGTTTACTAGTAACTCCAACTGAGAAAAGCGAGTTGGCAACACCTAAGGTTCAAGTAAAAGATACAATTGGTGCTGGTGATTCATTCACCGCCGCGATGATGGTAGGATTCTCTCAGGAGCAATCCCTTCAAGAGCTGCATCGAAAAGCGGTTGAAATATCAGGATTTGTATGTGCCTCGGTCGGTGCTATGCCTAATTATAACTAAAGATTATTTAAAGATTTTTCATATGAATTTAATAAATAAAAATGTGGAGTCAATTGATCCAGCAATGGTTACTCAGTTAAAGCTGGCAGATGGTACATTAATGCCGCAGGCTGCTATGGGTACCTTTCATTCAGATAACCCAGATCTTGAGGCCGCAATGGAAGATATTATTTTAGAGGCCATCCGTTTGGGATATAGACATCTTGATTGCGCAACTGCCTATCAAAATGAGGAAGTCGTGGGGCGAGCGATCTCAAAAGCAATAGAGAATGGCTTGGTAATAAGAGAAGAAATTTTTGTACTCTCGAAGTTATGGAATAAGAATATGAAGCCTGAAGAGGTCATTCCTTCCTTGGATCAAACTTTAAAAGATCTTGGTTTGGAGTATCTAGATATGTACCTCGTTCACTGGCCATGGCCAAATTATCACGAACCGGGTTCGGCAGGGGATGCGGTCAATGCTCATGCAGTTCCTTATATTCATGAGGATTTTATGAGTGTGTGGGAGAAGATGACGGAACTGAAGAAAAGCGGTAAAGTGAAGAATATCGGAACTTCAAATCAGACTCAAAAAACCATGGAGTTGTTGTTGAGAGATACTGATCACTTCAACCGTCCTTCATACAACCAAATGGAGCTTCATCCATTATTTCAACAACAAGATTTTGTAAAATATTTAATTTCTGAAAAGGTGGTACCGTCTGGTTATATGTCATTGGGTTCTCCTCGAAGACCAGGTCGAGATAGGTTTGCTGAACATCAAGCAGATATATTACATCCAGTTATTCAGCAAGTGGCTGGAGAAACAGGTATGACACCTCCTGAAGTATGTTTATCATGGGCTCATCAAAGAGAACAGAAGAATGTTGGCTATGTTGCGATGGCGGAAAGGTCAGAATGGATAAAATCTAACTTAGCATGTGCAACAAAAGAGGGCTTAAGTAACAATCAATATATAAAGATAAATGGGGATGGAAGTGATGAAAATCTAGGTATCAATACTAATAACCGCCTTATTTGGGGACAAGTTTTTTTCTGGCCTGAGGCAAGATTACTCGGGCATGATAGAGATCTGCTATGGAACGATGTCCAAATTTTTGAAACCGAATTAGATTACCATAAATTCCGTAGCGCGGCAGTTAAATTTTATGAGATTTGGAAAGAAACTGCTGTAGATTTAAGAATAAATTATTCATAAATTGTGGAAAAATATTGATAATATTTCCAATGATCACATTGGATTAGGTAAAAAAAATAGTAGGAAAAATGTCATATACGATAGGTTTAGACTTTGGAACTGATAGTTTACGAGCTTTGATAGTTGATGTAGATTCAGGAGAAGAAGTGGGTATGTCTGTTGCTGAATATGAGAAATGGAAAAGTCAGAAATATTGTAATCCTCTTAATAACCAGTTTAGACAGCATCCGAAAGATTATATAAATGCCATGAAAAAGGCTATTAATCAGGCCTTAAACAGTGCTGAAGACCATGTAAGGTTAAATGTAATTGGAATAGGAGTTGATACAACTGGATCCACGCCTTGTCCAGTCAATGCAGCAGGTATTCCCTTGTCTATGTTACCAGAATTTGAAGAAAATCCTAATGCTATGTTTCATCTCTGGAAAGATCATACTGCCACTGAAGAAGCGGAGGAAATTAATAATGCGAATGAGAAATCCAAAAATGATTATTTACAATATGTTGGAGGTATCTACTCTTCAGAGTGGTATTGGGCTAAAATATTACATACCTGTAGGATAGATAGAAAAGTAAGATTAGCTTCTTTTACATGGGTGGAGCATTGTGATTGGATTCCCTTTCTTATTACGGGAGGCGAAGATGTAAGGCAATTGAAGAGAAGTATTTGTGCTGCAGGCCATAAAGCACTTTGGCATAAAGATTACAATGGTGTACCTGTTGATTTTCTATCTGGTTTAGATCCAGTATTACTTAATTTCAAGTATAATTTACTCGAAAATGTCTTTTCATCAGAGGTTTCAGCAGGTTCTTTAAGTCCCTTTTGGGCTGATCAATTTGGGCTTCCAGCTGATGTGGTAGTGGCCGTTGGAGCATACGATGCCCATATGGGTGCTGTAGGTGGCGAAATTGAACCAGGTTATTTGAGTAAAGTAATCGGTACATCAACATGTGATATCATGGTGACTCCAAAACTTGATAAAAATATTTTGGTCAGAGGTATTTGTGGTCAGGTTTATGGATCTGTTCTGCCAGGAATGCTTGGCTTGGAGGCTGGCCAATCTGCTTTTGGTGATGTATATGCATGGTTTAAAAAGGTGATTAAATGGCCCCTAGAGATGATAGAAGATCAAATGCTCCGAAAAGAAATTGAAGAAGCAATTATTCCTCAACTTACAAATCAATCGGCGGCAATCTCACCTACAATCAATGATATGGTCTCTTTAGATTGGATGAATGGCCGGAGATCTCCTGATGCTAATCAATTTTTAAAAGGAGTAGTTTCAGGATTAAATCTTGGTATAGATGCACCCCGAATTTTCAAAAGTTTAGTGGAGGCAACCTGTTTTGGAGCTAAGAGTATCAGTGATCGGTTTACAGATGAGGGTATTGATGTGAAGGGTGTTATAGCCTTAGGAGGTATTGCAAGAAAATCATCTTATGTTATGCAAATGTTGTCTGATGTCCTAAATAAGCCGATAAAGGTTGGGACTTCGGATCAGACTTGTGCTTTGGGTGCTGCTATGTTTGCTGCAACGGCTGCTGGAAAATTTACATCAGTCAAAGAGGCGATGTCAAGAATGGGTAGAGGATTTGACAAAACTTATTTTCCAAATGTTGAAAGAGTCGATGTTTATAATATTCTTTATCAAAAATATTGTGAATTGGGGCAAACAGTTGAAGAAATTACGAAATGAAGGATACATATAAATATTTGAAGGAGGAAGCATATGAGGCTAATATGCAACTGCCTGAAATGGGTTTGGTTCTTTTTACTTTTGGAAATGCAAGTGCAGTAGATAGAGAAAGAGCAGTATTTGCTATTAAGCCAAGTGGGATAGCATACAAGGTGTTGAAACCTGAGAATATGGTGGTTATTGACTTTGATGCCCAAGTAATAGAGGGCAGCATGCGGCCATCATCAGATACAAAAACACATGCCGTATTATACAAACACTGGACGAATATTAAAGGGATTGCTCATACGCATTCCACCTATGCCACCGGTTGGGCTCAAGCTCAACTAGATATTCCAATTCTGGGGACTACACATGCAGATCATTTGACGGTGGATGTCCCTTGTGCTCCGGTCATGTCTGATGATATGATTAAAGGAGATTATGAATATGGGACAGGACATCAGATTATAAATGTTTTTAAAGATAGGAATATGACGCCCGAGGAGGTTCCAATGGTGATTGTTGCCAATCATGCACCTTTTACGTGGGGTGCATCAGTTGCTGAAGCAGTCTACCATAGTGCTGTTTTAGAAGAGATTGCAAAAATGGCTTTTATCACTAAGACAATTCGTTCTGATGCTCCCTTATTAGCTGATGCATTAAGAAATAAGCACTTTGAAAGGAAGCATGGTAAGAATGCTTATTATGGGCAATCCTAAATTTTATCATTCCTTGAAAATTAAAGAACGATGATAGCTACATTTTCCACGCTCGATTATTTTATATTTTCAGTTTATTGTGTGGTTATCTTATTTACTGGAGTATTTATTTCATTTAAAAGAAGAAAGGTTAAGGGGAATCAGTCAGTTCAGGACTATTTTTTGGCAGGAAATACGTTAACCTGGTGGGCTGTAGGTTCATCATTAATTGCAGCAAATATATCTGCTGAGCACTTTATTGCAATGTCGGGATCAGGTTATGCACTAGGATTAGGCATTGCAGCTTATGAATGGATTGCAGCAATAGCTTTAATCATTGTTGCAAAATATTTTTTGCCTATTTTTCTTGAAAAGAAGATATATACAATGCCTCAATTTATACAGATGAGGTTCAATAAAACCACAGCTACATTTTTCGCTGTGTTTTGGCTATTTGTATATGTTTTTGTTAATATGACTTCTGTAAGTTATTTGGGAGCGTTGGCTTTGAACTCGATCATGGGAGTACCACTTATTTGGGGTATTGTAGGCTTATTGGCATTCTCAGGTTTATATTCTGTATTGGGAGGACTGTCGGCTGTAGCTTGGACAGATGTAATTCAGGTAATTTTTCTTATCGGTGGGGGATTACTAACTACTTATTTTGCTCTAGAAATTTTGGGGGCAGGGAGTGTTGTTTCAGGTTTCATAGAAACTTATAATAAAGCAGGTTCACACTTTCATATGATTATTTCCAAGGGATCTATATTCGTACCTGATGGTTTTGGTGGGGAAAAAGATGCTTTTCTTGATTTACCAGGTTTAGCAGTGATTTTTGGTGCTATGTGGTTGACTAATTTTGGTTATTGGGGATTTAATCAATACATAATACAAAAAGGGCTTGCAGCAAAAAGTTTAAGTGAAGCGAAAAAAGGCCTATTATTTGCTAGTTTTTTGAAAATATTGATACCCCTATTAGTTGTAATACCTGGAATTACGGCGTTGGTGCTACTTAAAGATTATGGTGCAGAGCTCCCGGACATGTTGGGAAAGTCGATCTCAGAAATTGGAACAATTGGGAAGTCAGATGAAGCTTATCCATGGTTGTTGAAAAATTTTGTCCCGTCTGGGATAAGAGGACTTGCCTTTGCCGCCCTTGTCGCTGCTATTGTCTCTTCATTGGCGTCTATGATTAATAGTACTTCGACAATTTTTACTATTGATATTTACAGAAATCTTCGTCCTAATTCTAGTGATAAGGTACTTGTTCTCATCGGTCGTTTGGTGGGTGTTATCGCAATTTTTATTGCTGGATTAGGAGCTCCCGCACTTAGAAATCTAGATCAAGTATTTCAATATATCCAGGAGTATACAGGGTTTATATATCCCGGGGCAGTATGTGTTTTTGGCATGGGTCTTTTCTGGAAGCAGATCACTTCACGTGCGGCTCTAGTGACTGCTATTGCTACTATTCCTATCGGAATTTTTATAAAAACAATACTTTTTGACATTCCTTGGATTTTAAGAATGGGTTATGTTTTCATCATACTTTGTACGATTGCTTCGATCATTAGTTTTATAGATAAGGAGTTTAAAATAAAAAATGAAGAAGGAGTAGTCCCTTTGAATAAGGGTTTAAGGATCAGTTACATATTGATGATTTTAGGTTTGATAGCTTTGCTCGTTGGTATTTTTGGGGCTGTTCCATATATGCATTTAGCGCTCGAATCTATATTTATGATGGCATTCTTATTATTAATGTTGGGGACCATCACATATACTAATGTTAAGATGGAGGTAATGGATTATAAAGCCATAGTAATTAAAAACAAAACACTTTTTGATACGAGTGTTTCTTTTAATATTGGTGCGATCGCTTCCATAGGTACTGTGGTGGGATTATATATTATTTTTTGGTAGTTTGATATAAAGCGATATGATAGATATTTGTGTTAATGAAATTTGGTTTATTACCGGGAGTCAACATCTTTATGGGACTAAAATTTTAAGAAAAGTAGCAGCTCATACCGAGGAAATAGTTAAATCATTGAATGCAAATTCTGAAATTTTGGTATCGATAAAGGATAAGGGAGTAGTTACTACCCCAGAGGAGATCACTTCGATTTGCCAAATTTCTAATAATGAGAAGAATTGTATTGGATTAATATTTTGGATGCATACTTTTTCTCCAGCTAAGATGTGGATTAATGGTTTGAAAGTGCTAGACATACCTTTTTTGCATCTGCATACACAGTATAATGCTGAGATTCCATGGTCTAAAATTGATATGGATTTTATGAATTTAAACCAATCAGCTCATGGAGATAGGGAGTTTGGATTTATTTGCTCAAGGTTAAAAATTAATAGAAAGGTAGTTGTTGGTCATTGGAAGGACAGTAAAGTCATCGAGAAAATCAATATCTGGTCCAGAGTTGCTTCGGCTCATCACGATGCGAAATCTGGTAAGGTAGCAAGAATTGGAGATAATATGCGAGAAGTAGCTGTAACAGAAGGAGATAAGGTTGAGGCGCAAATAAAATTTGGCTATTCTGTAAATGGATATGGAGTTAGTGACTTAATTGAATATATCAAAATGGTTTCCGATGCTGAAATGAAAAATTTGATAGATGAATACGAATCAACTTATCTTATTTCTGATCAATTAAAATTTGATGGAGTCAAACGAGGGTCATTGGAAGATGCTGCCCGAATTGAAATTGGTCTAGGTAATTTTATGAGAGAAGGGAGTTTCACATCTTTCACTGATACTTTTGAAAATCTTCATGGTTTGACTCAACTACCTGGCATAGCTGCTCAGCGTTTGATGAATCAGGGCTATGGATTTGCGGGTGAGGGTGATTGGAAAACGGCGGCATTAGTTAGAACGATGAAAGTTATGGCGGTAGGTCTCAAAGGGGGTAACTCATTTATGGAAGATTATACCTATCATTTTTTGCACGGGAGTGATCGGGTACTTGGTTCTCATATGCTTGAAATTTGTCCTTCGATTGCTGGGGGTGATGTCAAATGTGAAATACATCCTTTGGGAATAGGTGGAAAAGAGGATCCAGTGAGGTTAGTTTTCAATGCTGCTGCAGGAGAGGCATTAAATGCTTGTATCGTGGACATGGGAGGACGAATGAGAATGGTAGTTAATAATGTAACGACAATAAAACCAAAAGAAGGGCTTCCACATTTACCAACAGCTAGGGCACTTTGGAATGTAAAACCCAATTTAAAGGAAGGAGCCCAGGCATGGATCTTGACAGGTGGGGCTCATCATACTTGTTTTAGTCAGAATTTATCTAATGAATATTTAGATGATTATTGTGATATGGTTGATATAGAGATAGTAACTATTGATGAAAAGACAGATATTAATAGTTTAAAAAAGGAATTAAAGATTAACAGTAGTTTCTATTAAATAGGCAGAATTGTTATCATCTTTTGAGAAATGGATTCAGTTTAACTTTAATTTTAGATAAGTTACTGGTTGTTTCCTAAAGTAGTTATTTTTTATAAGTACTTGTTAGAGCATAATTAGAGATTCATTATTTAAGTGTGTACCATTCTGAATACCACGTAAGTTTCGACAAAGTTACTTTCGACAGTTCTTTGAGTGCCATTTTATTTTATTTAATTTTAAGTGATTTTTCTAAAAATAAAATATGTATCTGCTTTTACACTTTCTAATTAGTAACTAAAGGCCAATTGTGAGTCACAGGAAATTTATTATTCTTGAAAAGGATTTGCTCAGTCCCGTTAAGTAAACACGAATCTAATTGCTCGGTAATGTTTAAAACATCAAGTTTTTGACAAACAAACACAAGTTCTATTTTTCTATCTCCAAAATTTATATCCCAATCTGATTCGATTTGGTCTTGGTTGTTTACAAAGGTTGGTTTATTGATTCTATCTGAAAAAGTCCACTTTTATTTGACGACATACAAGGATAATATTGAATAAATAGTACAAAATAAGTAGTAAGATCAATCATAAAGCAAATATTTTTTTCGCAAATATCTGTACTCAGCTAAATCCTCGGCCCAACTTACTTGGATTTCTTCTTTGCTCAAACCTGAAACGATTTGCTGCATCAATTCATGATTACCTGCGAGTTGATTAAATGTTTTTTTCCTATTGAAAAAATCAGGTCCCATATTGATTAAATGATAGTACTTAATGAGCAGAGAAAGATTGAATCTGGGTATGGGTTCAGTAGCGGTGAGGTCTTCCCCATAGCAAACTATGTCGAGATGTTTGGGATATACCGACATTCCTTTGATAGATTTGGGAGTGAAACTATAATCACTATTTATTTGTGGAGCACCCAATTGCTGAAAAGGAGCATAAGTACCTCTTCCCACACTAACTACCGTAGCTTCAAAAAGGCAGAGTGACGGATACCACCTCACCGCTCGATCATTCGGGAGATTGGGTGAAGGTGGGATTTTTAAAGCCCAGGGGATTGTATGTGAATAATTTTTTATTTTGATAACTTCAAGATCACATTTTTGGCCCGCTGCCAGCCATCCTTCACCATTGATCATTTTGGAAAGTTCACCGATCGTGAGGCCATGCACAATCGGCAGAGGGTGCATGCCGATAAAGGATTTAAATTCAGGTTTTAATACCGGACCATCTATATAGTCGCCATTGGGATTAGGTCGGTCAAGAACGATCACTTTTTTATTATTTTCTGCTGCCGCCTCCATGACATAATGTAAGGTGCTTATAAATGTGTAGAAGCGGGCGCCGACGTCTTGAATATCAAAAATAAGGATGTCAAGATCTTTTAATTGCTCAGGACTTGGTTTTTTTTGTTTGCCATAAATCGAAATGATAGGTAATCCGGTTGACTGATCTATGTTGTCATAGATGGTAGCACCATCGTGCGCATCGCCCCTAAATCCATGTTCAGGAGCAAAAATTTTAGTTATTTGAATACCTAAACTCAATAAAGTATCTACTAAATGTCGGGATCCAATGGTAGAACTTTGATTGACTACAAGCCCCACCTTTTTATTCTGCAAAAGGGGTAGGTAGGCATCGAATTGTGCGGCACCTACTTCTGGCTTTTTATGAATGATTATGCCGTCACCCAACTTAAAATACGAGTTTACCGTTACAGGCAAGGTACCTGAGGCTATACCACTTCCTAAAAAAAGCTGAGTCATAGCAGCTTGAGTAGCTGGATTGTTTTGGTAGCCTATGACCAAATCTGATGCTTGATGAAGGGTGTTAAATTGATTTAAGGTATACGGATTTCCAAACCAGCCGATCATCACACGGGGATCTTGTGCTAGTTCGTTGACAAAGGTCAAATTTTGATTTGATATTTTAATTTGACCATAGGGTCGACGACCTGACTGGATGACACCGAGGTATATGCGCTCGAAATCTTCTAGTTTTCTTTCTATTTCATTGATTTGCTCTCGGGTTGCTTTCCTGGGGAGGTAAAAGTGATTTTTAAAGCCTAATCGGATCGCCTCTTTTTGGAACGGTGCTATTGTATCTGTATTGATAGACAAAGTGGCTATTCTACCCTCCATTGGCAATCCCAAGAATTGTCTTTTTAATACCGTTAAGGAAGCCTTGGTCAAAGTATTATTTAAGTCTCTTGCTGTTTGGTTATTGATATCTAGCATGAGATTTTCTGATTTTTGAAAGAACTTTTTGTGAAGCCCAAGCTTGTACTTTTGATGTAAAATACGTCTACACTTTAGCTTAACTTGATCGGTACTAAGGCTTCCTGTTTTGAGAGCTTCTTCGATTTGTGCAATGGATGCGCTGATGTTTAAAGAAAATTCAATGATGTCATTTCCGGCCAAATATGCCATTAATTCCGGTTCACCCAAATCATGTCCCGAGGTAACCCCCTTCATATTCATGGCATCGGTAAAGACCAATCCTTTAAACCCCATTTCCGTTTTTAATAGGTCAGTGACTATTTTTTTAGATAACGTGGCGGCCCGTTTAGGTGTAGCATCTAAAGCGGGGACATTGATGTGTGCCATCATGATGCCGTCAACATCTTCTTGGATAAGTTTCCGAAAAGGGTAGAGTTCGATACTGTCCAATCGAGCTCTGTCATGCTCAATGATCGGCAAATCATAATGTGAATCTTTTTGTGTATCACCATGACCTGGGAAATGTTTCGCGACAGCCATGATACCGGCCGCTTGTAGGCCCTTCATGTATGCGATTGATTTTTGGGTGACACGTATGCGGCTTTCTCCAAAAGAGCGATAATTAATGACTGGGTTAAGGGGATTATTATTGATGTCAATGACTGGAGCAAAATTAATGTGCAGACCTAATCGGCGCATTTGAAGTCCGATTTCAAATCCCATATCATAAATAAGATCATCATCCGATAGGGCCCCAAGAGCCATTTGAAAAGGAAAATCCGATGTCTGAGATAATCTCATACTGAGTCCCCATTCGGCATCAGTTGCCATAAAGAGGGGTATTTTAGCTTCTTTTTGATAGATAGTATTGACCTTGACTTGATCGATGGGATTTCCTTGCATGAAAATAATACCACCGATGCCCATATCTTGGATTAAACCTATCAGGTCAGCATTCGGTTCGTCATTGTGAGTGTAAGCGGCCGCCATAAAAGATTGGGCGATTTGTTCTCGAATACTGAGGGTAGTCATTAGGCTATCCACCCATGCTTGTTCGCGTGGGGACGTTGGTATTATTTGCGCGCTTATCTTGCCTAACTCTAAGAGCATGAATGGCAGCAAAAAAAGGAGTTTTAGCCGTATATTATTGACGGATAGTTGTAATTTAAATTTACTCAATGGGATCATTTATTTTGTTAAAACTTTATAGCCTTTTAAATTATCTATACCCCATTGGGTTTGTTCTTCAAGAGTCCATAAATATAGAAAGAAGATTCGTTTTTGGTATTTTGAGTGCATATATTTTTGCCAATTACTACCACCAGTAGCCTTTACGTTTGTGGTGCTTTTTAGGTATTTGGCGGCTGTTTTATAGTGAAACATTACCCATTTGACATTGACGGTATGGTCATAATGGCGCATGGCATTGCGCAATTCAACCTCATTTTGAATTTCTTTGGGAAGTCCTTTAAATCGAGTCCAGAGATTGGTTTTGTGGTAATATTCCGTGAAGATTACGAAATCATCCATATACTTTTCTTGGAATTCAATGAGCATCGTTGACTTGACACCGGTATCATGATTTTTTCCAGCAGCTTGCCAGTAAAGATGCTCATAGGCCTGTTCAAAAGGGGTATTTCGGTCAATAGTCGCTCTAAAACGACTATCAATTAAATTGATCAGCTCGGTTGAGGCAAATTCAATCAACCAATATTGGGCACTTTGAAAGCCAGAAGAGGGCGTCAAGGTGGTACGAAATTTCATGAATTGGTCTACGTGCATACCTTCATTCATGATTTCAAATGAATTTGAAAGTAAATCGAAGTATCTACTGATCCGGGTCAGCTTTTCAGTAAAAAAGACTGCTTTTAAATCTTTTTCTACCGCTATTTGGTCGATCTCCCATAAAATCATTTTAAAGATGAGGTCGGTGGTTTGGTGGTATACAATGAATACCATTTCATCGGGATGTTTGGTTCTCGGATTTTGGGTACCTAGCAGGGATTCAAGTTGTATGTAATTCCAATAGGTGATCGGCTTTGCATGCAATAACCCTTCTAAATGGATATTGAGATCCTCTCGAGTACCGCCGTATTTCTTTTGAAGTGACTCAATTAAACTTGCTGTTTTAGGATTCATATTTTTTATTTTAGCCCAAGTTCTTCGAGACGTTCATTTAAGTATTCACCCGCCGTCATATCTTGAAATTTTTTGGGTTGATGCTGGTTTACTGTACCGGGGAGTGCACTCAAATCCATACTTGGAACGGGGTGCAAGAAAAAGGGTGCCGAGTATCTTGATTTCTTCATTAATAGCGGATTTTTATTGATTACGCGGTGACTGGTCGAGACCAGTTGGCCGTTGGTCAGTCGCTGAAGCATGTCGCCAATATTTACAACAATTTGATCAGAAAGAGGATTAATATCAATCCATTTTCCAGCTTTGGTCTTGGCTTGCAATCCTTCAGCACTTCCTCCCATGAGTAAGGTAATCAAATTGATATCCTCATGCGCGGCCGCTCTAACGGATCCTACGGGCACTTTGGAAATATCTCGTACTGGAAAGTAATGAAGCAATCTAAATATAGAGTTGCCGGCATGAATTTTCCCATTAAAAAAATCTTCCGAGAGGTCCAAAAACAAAGCTATGGCTTGAAGTAATTTTCGGCCAGTTTCTTCAAATATTTTATAAATGCGTAGGCTAACCTCTTTAAGTTCGGGCACTTCTTCAGGCCAAATGTTAGGTGGATAGTCAGGTCCAATGGAATTTTGGATTGTTTGACCAATATGATAAAACTCTTTCATATCGGGGGTTTTAAATCCTTTGGCTGTTTCTTTAAATTTACCAATGTAACCTCTTTGCCCCGCCAACTCTGGAAACTCATACTTAAATTTGACCTCTTCGGGGAGTTCGAAGAATTTTTTAGAAGCACTGAAAAGTTCATTACGTAAAGCCTCAGTAACTCCATGATTACTTACTAATACAAATCCAATTTCAGCCAATGACTTTCCTAAATGCGCGATGAAGTTTAATTTCCGATCTGGATTATGAGAGACAAAGTCTTCGTAATTTACGGTAGCAATGTGTGCTTTTGATGTCATGAAAGTAAAGCTAATGATAATGTAGGTTTTTAGTATACTTTCAAAGGATGTGTAGAAAAAAAATCAGAGTAATTTAATCTGGTCAGATATTTAGGTATATTCTTTTGTGTTACGAGGATTAGGGTTTTTTTTGTAAAAGGAAATATGCTTTTCAATCTTTCAAATCCAGATACGGCAAT
>MDTB01026117.1_pt1 | contig 27880 bp, 26 predicted proteins | sample 811161 | NCBI WGS metagenome assembly MDTB01 (sample SAMN05326650, study PRJNA326480) | marine metagenome | isolation source: seawater | place: Mediterranean Sea | collected 2009
GGAAGCGCAGTAATGCGTGCAGCTGACCAGTACTAATAGCTCAATTGGCTTGATTTATGCACTGAAAAAAATTTTTGGATTGTAAATATTTGAAATTAATTAAATTGATTTGTCTCTTATAGTTTTTTATCGTCATTCACCCATCCAGATATATAATATTAATTCAATATGAAAAAAATTGTAATTCAAGGCTTAGGTTATGTTGGTTTAGCCATGATGACATTTTGCGCAGGTGCAAAAAAAAATAAAAAATACCTTTATAATGTTACAGGTGTTGAAAAAAACTCTGTCAAAGGTTTTAAAATAGTAAAAGAAATTAACTCTAATCAAATACCTAAAATCGTTGATGATAAAAATTTTTCTAATTTTTACAAAAAACTAATTAAAGAAAAAAGAATAAAAGCAACTAGTGATAATCATGAATATTCTAAAGCTGATATAATTTTTATTTGTTCGAATTGTGATTTTGATTTTACAAAAGATAAAGTTAAGCTTACAGATTATATAAAAAATATTGAGCAAGTAGCAAAAAAAATAAAAAATAATTGTTTGTTAATCATTCAATCTACGTTGCCCCCAGGAACAACAAAAAAAATTCTTGAACCTTTAATTAGGAAAAATTTGAATAAAAGAAAAATAAAAAACTTTTATCTTTGTCATTCATTTGAAAGAATAACACCAGGAAGAGATTATTATTCTTCAATGAAAAATGTTGAGAGGATAATTGGAGGCAATAATAAAAAATCTCTTAGTATGACAAAAAAAGTTTTTAGAGATATTTTTCAGCTTAACCCTCACAAAATAATAGAATTTAACTCTCCCACTGAATCTGAAACTTGTAAAATTTTAGAAAATAGTTACAGAGCAACAAATATTGCTTTTATTGAAGAGTGGAGAAAGTTTTGCTCAAAAAATAATTTAGACTTAGAAAAAATCTTAAGCTGTATAAGACAAAGAAAAACTCATAATAACATTATGCGTTCAGGAATAGGTGTGGGTGGATATTGTTTAACAAAAGATCCTCTTTTTGCAAAAGCTGCAACTAAACAAATTTTTAATAATAATTTAAATTTTCCTTTTAGTAGCAAAGCTGTAGAAATTAATAAAAATATGACCTTTGATGTTATGACTGAGATAAAAAATAGGTTTAATAAAAAAATATTAGGTAAGCGTGTTTTGCTTTTAGGAGTAAGCTATAGAGAAGACACTAATGATACAAGATACTCACCTGCAGAAGGTGTTTTTAAGTTTTTAAATAAAATGCGATGTAAAGTAAGTTTTTATGATCCAATAGTTAATTATTGGGAATATACAAAAAATTATTCAATTGAAAAAAAATATTTGAATAATTTTGATGTTTATATTTATTTGATTGGACATCAAATATTCAAAAGACTAGAAATAAGATATAAGAGAAAATCGTTAATTTTAGATTTAAATCATGTTCTTCAAAAAAAATTAAAGTTAAAAATTTTAAATAATAAAAATTATACAAGTTTTTTTATAGGTTCAAAACAATCATGAAATATTTGATTACTGGTGGAGCAGGGTTTTTAGGAGCAAAACTTACTGAAAAGTTACTTAGAAATAAAAAAAATAAAATATACATTATAGATAACTTTTCGAAAAAAAAAATTAATAAAGATACTTTAAGAATTTTAAAAAATAAAAACGTTAAATTAATTAAAAAAGATTTAAATTTTATTTCAGATTATCTAAAAGTATACAACTTTGATTTTATTTTTCATTTTGCAGCAATATTAGGAGTTCAAAAGGTAATAGACAATCCACTTATTACTCTCAGGGACAATATTCAAACTACAATTAATTTAATAAATTTCTCAAAAAAACAAAAAAACTTAAAAAAGATTTGCTTTTCATCTACCAGTGAAGTTTATGCATATACTTTAAAGAAAAAATTAGCAGAATATCCAACTCCAGAAAATGTTGACTTTTTAATTTCAAAGGATTTCAATCCACGATCATCTTATCTTTTGTCAAAAATTGTAGGAGAGTATTTAATAAATTATTCTAAATTAAAATTCATTATTTTTAGACCTCATAATATTTTTGGACCAGACATGGGATTTGCACATGTAATTCCTCAACTTACAAAAAAATTTTTAGAAAATGATAATCGAAAAGTTCTTGTAAATAATTCAAATCATAAAAGAACTTTTTGTAATATTGATTTTGCAATAGATTTAATTTTTAACATTTCCCATGATAAAAAATTAACAAAAAAAACCTTTAATATTGGGTCTCCTGAAAAAGAAATTTCTATAATGAATTTAGCGAAAAAAATTAAAACGATACTTGGTTCTGATAAAAAATTAATTTCTTCCAATTTACAAAAAGACGATTCCCCAGAAAAAAGAAGACCAAAGATGAGTAGAAGTCTTAAATTTGCAGGTCATAAACATAATTTTGAAAAAGGATTAAAAGAAACAGTATTATGGTATAAAGGATATTATAAAAATTAATATGAAATTATCAGTACCACATATTGATAAAAGTGATATTTCATATGTAAAAAATGTTTTGAAAAGTGAGTGGATTTCTACTTCATCTAAAACAGTTGATACCTTTGAAAAAAAACTTTCAAACTTTTGTAAAACTAAATATTCTATAGCATTAAATTCCGGAACTTCAGCAATTCATTTAGGTTTAAAAGTCTTGGGTGTAGATAGAAATTGTGAAGTAATTGTCCCTTCATTAACATTCATTGCTACAGTGAATCCAATATTGTATTTAGGAGCGAAACCAATAATATTTGATGTAGATGAGTATCATAACCTTAAAATAAAAGATGTAATTAATTTTATTAAAAAAAAAACAATTTTTAAAAATAAAAAAACTTTTAATAAAAAAACAAAAAAAATAATCAAGGTAATTATAGTAGCTCATATGTGGGGAAGAGCTTGTGATTTTTCTTCATTAAAAAAATTATGTAAAAAAAGAAATATAAATATTCTAGAAGACGCTGCAGAAGCTCTAGGTTCTTATGTTAGAATGAATAAACATAAACATTGTGGAAGTATAGGGGATATTGGTTGTCTTTCATTTAATGCAAACAAAATTATAACTACCGGATCAGGCGGTGCAATTATTACAAATAATAAAAAATTTTATGATAAAATTCAATATTTAGCTAATCAAGCAAAAGATGACACCTTTAACTATATCCATAATGAGTGTGGATATAATTATAAAATGAACAGCATATGTGCAGCACTAGGAATTTCTCAATTGAAGAAATTAAAAAAAAAAATAATTCTGAGAAAAAAAATTTATGAAAGATATTTATTTAATTTTAAAAATTCTCAAAATATTCAAATCTTATCTCATCAAATAAAATCTAAAAATAATTATTGGATGAATGTAATATATTTTAAATTGTTAAATTATAAACAAACATTAAGATTAAGTTTAAGCTTGTCCAAAAAAAAAATTGAAACTAGAAGGGTTTGGCGACCATTAAATTTACAGCTCCATCTTAAAAAATATCAAACATTCAATATCTTAAATGCACCAAAATATTATTTTAGTTCTCTATGTATACCATCTGATGATAATATTTCCATTTCTGAGGTTGATAAAATTTCAACATATATTAAAAAATTTTATGAGAATATTAATAATAACTAATTACAATCATAATGCATCAAAAGAAATAGTAAAATTTTTAAAATTTAAAAAATTAAAATTTGATCATATCGATAGTAATAAAAAAAAAAAAAATTAAAATTTCAAAAAACTATGATTACCTCTTATCGTTTCTAAGCCCACTATATATAGACAAAAGTGTGAGAAAAAGGATAAGAATAAATTCATTTAATTTTCATCCTGGTCCTCCAGAATATCCAGGTTTTGGATGTTACAATTTTGCTTTACTTGATAAGTCTAAGTTTTATGGCAGTACTGTGCATATAATTAATGATAGATTTGATAATGGTAAAATTATTAATGTAAAAAGATTTAAGATTTCTTATGAAAGATTGAATTTAGAAAAATTAATTAATAAAACACACAAAAATACTTTGTATCAAGCTAAAGCATTTATTAATGGGATTTTAAATAAAAAAATTAAGATTAGTGGTAGTTTTAAATGGAAAAGAAAAGCTTACACGAAAAAAGAATTTGAAAAAGCTAGAGAGGTTAAATTAAATGAGACAAAAGCAAATATATTGAGGAAAATAAAAGCATTTTCTTATAAAAACTTTGAGAGTGTTTTCATAAAATTTAAAGGATGTAAATTTGTTCTTAAAAAAAAATAAAACAGTAATAATTGCTGAAGCTGGTGTAAATCATAATGGTAAAATACAATTAGCAAAAAAACTAATTGATATAGCATCAAAAGCAGGTGCAGATTATGTTAAATTTCAAACTTACAATGTTGACCATTTAATTTTAAAAAATACCAAGACCGCCATTTATCAAAAGAAAAATTTAAAAAAAAATCTTTCCCAATATTCAATGTTGAAGAAATATCAGTTAACAGCAAATGATCATAATATTTTAATCAGTCATTCAAAAAAAAAAAAGATTAAGTTTTTAAGTACAGCTTTTGATGAAAAAAGTTTAGAATTGTTAAGTAATTACAAACTAGACTATATTAAAGTTCCATCTGGTGAAATTACTAATTACCCGTTGCTTAAAAGAATATCAAAATCAAAAAAAAAAATTTTATTATCAACTGGGATGTCATCAATTGAAGAAATTAAAGACGCTCTCAAGGTTTTAAAAAGAAAAAAAAAAGATATTACAATAATGCATTGTACATCTGATTATCCGGCTAATTTAAAAGATTTGAATCTTAATTTTATTCATAAACTTAAAAAGTTTGGTTGTCAGGTGGGTTATTCTGATCATTCTTCTAGCTTAATTACCCCTTCAATAGCTGTAGGATTAGGTTGCAAAGTAGTTGAAAAACATTTTACATTATCAAAAAACTTAATAGGGCCTGATCATAAAGCAAGTTTAGAACCACAAGATTTATATAAAATGATAAGTTATGTGAGAGAAACAGATAAAATGCTAGGTCTTATGAAAAAGGTTATCACTCGAAGTGAAAAAAAAACAAAACTATTAGTGAGAAAATCTCTTGTAGCTTCAAAAGATATAAAAAAAGGAGATTTTTTTAGTTATGAAAATATTACAACTAAAAGACCAGGAACAGGAATTTCTCCTTTTAAAATAAAAAATTATGTTGGAAAAAAAAGTCAAAAAAATTTTAAAAAAAATCAATTAATCAAATAACTTTAATGAAGAAAATTTTGTTTATTTCAAGTTCTAGAGCTGACTACGGTTTGTTAAGAGATGTAATTATTCAAACTCAAAAAATGAATAAAAATACTTTTTTATTGGTAACTGGTTCACATCTCTCAAGTTCATTTGGTAATACTATTTTTGAAATTAAGAATGATAAAATTAAAAATATAATTAAAAAAAAATTATTAGAAAATAAATTTAATGATCTTAGTATTAGCAAATATGTCTCTAAATCAATCAATCTGACGGCTGAAGCTATAATCAAAAAAAAACCCAACGTAGTAGTAATCTTGGGTGATAGGTATGAGCTACTGGGAAGTGCAATTGCTGCTATGACATTTAGGATACCAATCGCTCATATACATGGAGGCGAGGTTACATACGGTGCGTACGATGACTCAATTAGACATTCTTTAACAAAATTATCACACCTACATTTTCCAATACATGATAAATATAAAAAAAGATTGATACAACTAGGAGAACATCCAAGCACAATCTTCAATTATGGAGGTCTTGGTGCACACTCTATCTCAGAAATGAAATTATTAAAAAAAAGTCAATTAGAAAAAAAATTAAAAATTAGTTTAAGTAACAAAATAGTTTTAGTAACATTCCATCCTGTTACATTGGAAAAAAATAAGTCAAAATTTCAAATTAAAAATTTGATTAAATTTCTTAATACACTTAAAGACATGACTATCATAATAACATCTCCAAATTTTGATAATGAAAATGATATTTTAAAAAAAGAATTTTTGAAATTTCAAAAGAAAAAAGGAGTATACTTTTTTAATTCCTTAGGAAACAAAGCCTATATTTCGTTAATGAAAATTGCATATTTTGTTATTGGAAATTCATCTAGCGGTGTTCTAGAAACCCCAAGTTTTGGAACACCAACAATAAACATTGGTAATAGACAAAAAGGACGAATTATTTCAAAAAATATCATAAACAGTGACTACGACTATAAATCTCTCTATAAAGCTTTTCAAAAAATGAAAAAAAAACAAAAAATTACTAATAACCCATTTTTAAAAAAAGGTACACCAACTAGAATTGCAAAAAAAATACTTAATTTTAAATACAAAATAAAAAAAAAATTTTACGATATCTAGAAAAAAAATGTCTAAATTTATTATAGAATACCCAAAAAAATTAAATAAAGACTTATTTAAAGAAAATTTAAAAAAACCACAAATTAAATATGGTTTACCTGGTGAAGTTATTTATTGTCAAAAATGTGTGATTTCAAACCAAAGACCATCCTCAGCCGTAGAATTTAAAAATAGAGATAAAAAAAAAGAAGCTATTAAATTTGATAAGCATGGAGTTTGTGATGCATGTAATTTTGCTGAAATGAAAAATAAATCTATTAACTGGGAAAAAAGAGAAAAGGAACTAATTAAATTATGTGAAAAATTTAGAAATAATTCAAGTGATTACGATTGTCTTGTTCCAGGTTCGGGAGGGAAAGATAGTTTTTATGCTGCACATATTCTAAAATACAAATATGGAATGAACCCATTAACAGTTACATGGGCACCAAATATGTACACAGATTGGGGTTTTAAAAATTTTCAATCTTGGATACATGCTGGATTTGATAATATATTAATAACTCCAAATGGGATAATACATAGGCTTCTTACAAGATTATCTGTTGAAAAACTTTTTCATCCATTTCAACCTTTTATACTTGGTCAGAAATTTATAGGAGCAAAAATTGCTAGAAAATTTGGAATAAAATTAGTTTTATATGGAGAAAACGAAGTAGAATATGGCAATCCAATAAGTAATTCATTAACACCTTCTAGAAATAAAAAGTTTTTTACGTACAACAAACTTAAAGATATTTACTTAGCAGGAATAAGTTATAAAGATTTAATAAATAAGTTTAAAATTCCACCTAAAGATCTTGCAACGTATTTACCTGATGAAGAAAAAAATATGCATAAAGAAAAAGTTGAAGTTCATTATTTAGGATATTATTTAAAGTGGCATCCTCAATACAATTATTATTATTCAGTAAAAAATGGTAACTTTCAAATATCTCCAGAAAGAACACCTGGAACATACTCTAGATATAGCAGTATTGATGATAAAATTGATGATCTTCATTATTATACTACCGGAATAAAATTTGGTATTGGCCGCTCTTCATATGATGCCTCACAAGAGATTAGATCTGAAGACATCAATAGAAATGAGGGCATTAATTTAGTAAAGAAATATGACATTGAATTTCCCAAAAGATTCGAAAAAGAAATTTTTGATTATCTTTCGGTTGATGACAATATGATGAAAAATTTTAAAAAATATTTTCAAGTTCCAAAATTTGATAGAAAATATTTAAATGATTTATCTTATAATTTTAGATCACCACATATTTGGGTCTATAAAAATAAGAAGTGGTTTTTAAGAAATAAGATATCTAAGTGAAAAAAATAAAAAGAAATTTTAGATTCATCTCTAGATTAGACATCAAAGATCAGTATTTAATAAAAAGTATAAATTTTGAAGGTTTAAGAAAAGTAGGTTTTGTAAAAGATTTTGCAATTAAATATTATAAAGAGAATATTGATGAAATTTTTTATATAGATGCTGTATCAAGCTTATTTAGCAAAAAATTTATTAGAGATTTTCTTAAGATGGCATGTGAAGAAATAAGAGTGCCAGTTACTGTTGGTGGAGGGATTAAAAATGTTGAACAAGCAAAAAAAATATTAAGGTCAGGAGCAGATAAAATTGCAATTAATACAGCCGCAGTCAAAAGACCAAATCTTCTAAAAGAGTTATCAGATTTAATTGGCTCTCAAAGTGTTGTTTCGTACATTGAGGCTAAAAAAAATAAAGTTAATTCAACATGGGAAATTTGTATTAATAACGGTAGAGAGAATACCGGAATAGATATTATGAAATGGATAGAAATTGTTCAAAAGAAAGGAATTGGAGAATTATTAATAACTTCTGTAGATAGGGAAGGAACAGAAAAAGGCTTTGCTGATGATTTGTATCAAAAATTATCTAAAAATGTTGATGTACCAATGATTGCTAATGGTGGATGTGGTAAGATAGAAGATATTGTAAAGGTCTCTAATAATTTTTCTGTAGATGGTGTCGCAATCTCATCAGCTTTGCATTTTGATAAAGTAAAAATAAATGAAATAAAGAAATGTTTTAAAAGAAAAAATTTTAATATTAGATTTTAAATTGAAAAAAAATTACGTAAATTTAGTGGATTATGGTGTTGGAAATATTTTTAGTATTTCAAAAAGTATTGAAAACTTAAATTTCAGATGTAATTTTGTAAAGAAACCATCAGATTTTATTCAAAATGAAAAAATTATATTACCTGGCGTAGGGAGCTTCCCAGATTGCAAAAAGTTATTACAAAAAAAACAATTAGATGTTCATATAATTAATGAAGCTAAGAAAGGAACTCCTCTGTTAGGCGTTTGCATAGGGATGCAACTTCTTATGAATTATAGTTTAGAAGTTAAAAAGACAAGAGGTTTAGGACTTATAGATGGTTATGTAAAAAAAATAAAAAGTGACAAAATTAATAAAGTACCAAATATTGGTTGGAGACAAGTAAATTTTAATAAGAAGTTTTTCAAAAATAAAAAAAATTTTTTTTATTTTGTACATTCGTACAAAATTGAATTAAAAAATAAAAAATATCAAACTGGTTTTATTAAATATGGCCATAATATTATTGCAGCATCAATTAAAAAAGATAATATAGTGGGATGTCAATTTCATCCTGAAAAGAGTGGAAAAGATGGCCTTATTTTTCTCAAAAATTTTTTAAACGGATAAAATAAATTTTTTATAAATTAAATTTAAATTATTTAGCTTGATTTTTATTATATAAAAATTCTTTTTCCAAGTTTATTAGATTTTCTTATTCCCTCGATTATCTGCATTGTATGGTAAGCCTCATCACCTGTTGATAAATTACTATTTTTACCTTTTATCAAAGACCAAAATTGTCTTAGTTGAGTAAAATAAATATTATTAAAATTGTAATTTAATTTTTTTTCAATTGTTTTTTTTTTATTATTTTCAAAAATCTTTATTTTATTACTGGCTAGAGATCCTTCTATAACACCCTTTGTTCCAATAATCTTAAATGATCTTGATTTTTCAAATTGTAATAGATCTAAATGAACATGGCCAATTATATTATTTTTTTTAAATTTTAAAATTGATAGAGACAAATCATCACTAGAGATTTCAAGATTAGAATATTTACCAACTAATCCCTGAATACTTTTAACCTTACCAAATAATCTTTGTAAATAATTTATCTCGTGACTAGTATCAAGTAAAACGCCACCACCCTGACTTTTATGAGCCATGTAAAATTTTCTGTAATCTTCCCAAGGATGCCAATTAGGTAAAAAAAATCCACATTCTGCTCTCGCAAAAATTACTTTTCCAATTTTATTTTGTTTTATTAATGATTGTGCCTTTAATATAATTGGATGATTAACAAGCATGTAGCCTACTCCAACTTTTTTTTTAATTTTTTTAATTTTGTTTAGTGTTTTTAGACAATCTTTAATTTCACTAGACAAAGGTTTTTCAATGTAAAAATGACACTTTGTATATTTCAGTATGTTATTAATTGTTTGGTTGTGTAGATGGGTTGGTACGCAAATAAATGCAATATCACAGTTTTCAGCAGCCACTTTTAAATTTTGGGTAAATATAAAATTTTTACTTTTACCTAAAAAATTTTTTTTGTTTTTTTTATCATAGCTAAATATTGAAGTAATTTTCAATTCTTTTTTAAGTTTAATTAAGTTAGTTAAATGTCTTAAACCTATTGATCCTGATCCAAAAACTGATACTTTCATGGCGTCTTAATATAGCCTAAATATAATTATTACAATTAAATTATGAAAATTTCAGCAAACTCAAATATCAGGCAGGCAATAAAAATTTTAAATAAATATGGCACTCAAACCATACTAGTTATTAATCATAATAATAAATTAGTTGGCACGTTAAGCGATGGAGATATTAGAAAATCAATTATAAAAGGTTTTGATTTAAAAAGTTCAATTAATAGTATCTATAATAAAAAACCAATTTTTATATATGAGAATGAAATCAATAAAAAAAAGATAAGAAAAATCTTTTTAAAAAAAAAAATCACTTTAATTCCTGTAATAGACAAGAAAAAAAAAATAATTAAAATTTTTTTTTTAAAAGATGTATTGGATCTTTATAATTCCAATGATGAAACTGAAAAATATACAAAAAGATTAGGTGTTGTTATAATGGCTGGAGGAGAAGGCATAAGAATGCAGCCCTACACAAAAATTTTTCCCAAACCTCTTTTACCTATGGGTGATGATACGGTGATTGATTTAATAATATCAAAATTTTTGAGTTATCAAATTAATAATTTCTATATTACAACTAACTATAAGCATCAGGTAATTAATGATCATTTTAAAAAGTATAAAACTCAAATTAAGTATAATTTAATAAAAGAAAATAAAAAATTAGGAACAGCAGGATCTTTATCTTATCTAAAAGACTCAAAAGAAGATTTATTTTTTGTTTCTAATTGTGACACAGTGGTTAGTGAAAATTACAATGATATTTTAAATTTTCATTCAAAAAATAAAAATGACATTACAATCGTTTCTTCAAAAAAATCAATTAAGTTTCCTTACGGCGTTTGTGTATTAAATGATAAAAAAAAATTTGCAGGTTTCAAAGAAAAACCAAGCTACGATTTTTTGTTTAATACGGGACTTTATTTGATTAATAAAAAAGAATTAAAACTTCTAAAAAAAAATCAGAAATTAGATATGGATGATTTTATTTTAAAACTTAAAAAGAAAAAAAAAAAAATTGGTATTTATCAAATAGATTATAACAATTGGCAGGATTTGGGCAGCTGGGAAAGTTATAATAATTTCATAAAAATTAATAAATAATAAATTAACTATTTTTTGATATAAGCAGATATAATTCAGATAATTTTTTAAAAAAATGAATAAAACATTAATTATTATTCCAGCTAGAGCTGGCTCAAAAAGAATAAAAAATAAAAATATAAGAAAAATTAATGGAAAGCCATTAATTTATTGGAGTATTAAGTACGCAAAAAAATATGTAAAAAATGATGACATTGTCGTATCAAGCGACTCAAAGATTATTCATAAAATTTCTGAGGATGAAAAAATAAAATTTTTAAAAAGACCTAAAAATATTTCTGGAGATAATGCAAAAGTATATTTTGCTATTGTTCATGTGTTAAAAAAAATTGATAGTTTAAAAAAATATAAGTACATAGCATTATTGCAACCCACCTCACCATTAAGGCCTAAAAATATGATATTTAATGGAATAAAAATACTTGAAAAAAATAAAGGTTTTCAAAATTTAATTCATTTAGAAAAAACAAATTATAAAATAGGCACTATATCAAAAAAAAATGAATGGGCACCATTATATGATCCCGTTTTAAGAGGGCAAGATATTATTAATCAATTTAGACCATCAGGATGTTTATTTTTATATTTAAGAAAAGATTTTGAAAATTATAAGAATTTTTTAAAAAGAAAAAATTACGGTTTTATCCAAAATTTGAAAAAAGAAACTGTCAATATAGACAATGAAGAAGATTTTATTAAATTAAAATTTTTGTTACAAAATAATTATAGATTAGATTGAAGCTATTAAAGAAACCATCAATTAATGATTGATATTGAAATAGTAAGCTTTAAAAATACTTTTAAAAATGAATATTTATATAAATGTTGAAATTTCATCGAGAGAACTCGACAGTAAACTTCTTTTAGCAGTTATAGCAGCATCAAAGGGACACCAAGTTTTGATTTCTGATATGAGTGGTATCGACAGAGGAATTAGAAATAAATTTTTTAAGCCAGGAATTTTCCACACCAAATGTATCTCACCATATAAGGAGAAGATAGACTTCCATGACAGCTTAATTCAACAAGGATACGTGATTACGAGTATAGATGAAGAGAGCGGTTTAGACATAGAAGGTTACGATGAATTCTCAAAGACTAGGTACTCAGACAAAACGATTGAACAATCCTCAGCAGTTTTTGCTTGGGGTAATGATGATATGGAATCTTTGAAAAAAGTTTATCCAAAGCATATATCAAAAATATATAAAACAGGATCACCGCGTATTGATCTAACAAAATCATCTTTTTTAGAATATTGGAAGTCTCCAAATACAATGCCTAAAAGACCTTTTTTGTTAATATCATCCAATATGTCCAAAGCTAATTATATAAAACCATTTTACCAACTTATTAAAGACAATAAGCAAATTAAATTATATGATCATATAAAAGAAAGTTTTAAACATCATTTTAGTTGGGCGGCAGAAGATTATCTTAAAACTCATAGTTTCATAGAGGCCATAAAATATCTTGCGAAATCTAATAACGATTATGATATTGTTTTTCGTCCACATCCAGTAGAAAATATTGAAAGTTGGAAGTTCTACCTTGAGGATATTCCAAATGCACATGTAATACGAGAGGGTGCAGTCACCTCTTGGATTAACAATTGCTTTGCTCTTATGCATTGTGGCTGCACCACAGCAATAGAAGCAACAGTTGCTGGAAAACCTGTGGTAAGTTATGTTCCTTTTAAAATGAACTACAGTGCATCGTTTACAAATAAGTTAGGATATCACGTAGAGTCTTTAGAAAAACTTTCCAGTACTATTGATGATATTTTTAATGATAGAAAATCTATCGATCAAAAAGATTTATTGAAGTCTTCTTCAGAAATTTTCTCTAAGAAGATTCACTTAGATAAAAATGAGCTAGCAGCTCAGAAAATAGTTAAATTGTGGGAAAGCCTTGATAACCAAAAACTTTCCAAACCTTCTAGCTGGGGAATATACCATTTATTTTTAAAGATAAGTAATTTTAAAGACAAGATAGGTAGGTATTTAAGAAAGATTTTTCCACTCAGATACCTTAATTTTAGAGAAGATTTTAAATTTCCTCCATTAGATAAAAATAATATTTTTGACAAAGTGAACAGATTGAAAAATGCTATTGGGGTTGACAAAAAATTAGAATGTAAATTATTAGGTAAAAGAACTATTCTAATTCGAAGGCATTAAAAGATATATTAAACTAAAAATTAAAAATGATAAAAAAATTTCTATACGACTTTTATTTTTATAAAAAAAAGATAGGATTAACACAGACTATAAAATACTTTTTAAAAAAATTTATAAGAGAAAAAAATAATATTAAAATATTTTTTAAAAACAATAAATATTATATTAGACCCCACGAGAATGATTTAAAAGTTATAATACTTAATCTTGGAAATGAATATGATTTTTTAAAAGATACTAATTTATCTGAAAATCAATTAATAATTGATGCAGGAGCATATATTGGAACTTCATCAATAAGGTTTTCTCAATTATTTAAAGAGAATAAGATAATTGCCATCGAACCTTTTAAAGAAAATTATGATTTAATGTTAAAAAATATTAAAAACTACAATAATATAACTCCTATAAACTCAGCCCTCGTTCCTTCAAATTATGCTGATGATATATTTTTATATAAAAGTAAAACAGGTGCATGGGGCAATAATATCTTAAAAGACACATATGATGATAGAAATTTAGATATAATTGATAAAGTAAATAAAATTGATTTAAAAAGTATACTGCAACAATATAAAAAAAAAATTAGTATTTTGAAGCTAGATATAGAAGGATCCGAAAAAATGATTTTTGAAAATGATAAAGATATACTAAATGATATTAATATTATTATCGTAGAATTACATAGAAAAATTAATCAAGATATAGAGGAAGTTTTTTTTTCTTTTGCTAAGGATAGATTAAATTTTTCTTTAGGTGTTGATAAAATTGTTTCAGTCAAAAAAGCTTAATGAATTTTACTTTATTTAATTAATTTTTAACATATATTAATATTTATTAAAAATTATAACTACACTTTTTAACAATGCTTGGAAAAATTCTTTATTATATAAATGGTAATTTGGGAAAATATATTTTTAAAAATCCAAACACTTTATATTATAATTTATTTAATAAATTACATTTAAAACTTATAGCCAATAAGGACTTAGAAAATGAGGACATCAAAGAATATTTAAAAAAAGGGTTTTTTAAAACTAAAATAAACTCAGTTGAATTTTGTAAATATATTTCTTCAGAAATTAAAAAACAACCAGTTGATCCAAAAAATTGTTTTTATAATTTTAAAATAAACGATCAAATGAAAGAACAGATTAAGAACCATATAAATAACGAATTTAGTCCAGTTTTAAAACAACTTGAAAAATTTTATAACTCAAAAATTTCAGTTGCAAACATAGAGATAAAAAGAAATTTTCATATTGATGAAAGCATAGATAAAGAAGTTTACAGCAATTATTATCATGTTGATGCATACGTTTATAACCATTTTAAAATTTTTATTAATTTAATGGATGTTGATGTTGATCAAGGCCCACTTCATATCTATTCTAAAAGTGACACAAAAAAGTTTATGAAGTTAAATAATTATAAAAGTAGATCCAATTATGTAAATCAAGAACTCAAAGATGATTTGGTAAGAAATACTGGAAAAATTGGAGAGTCATTTTTAGCAAATACAACTGAATGTTTACATAAAGCTGGTGTGGTTAAAAAAGGAAATTATAGGGATATACTTTTTATTACTTTTATAACTGTTCCTGAGCAATTAAAAGAGGACAAAAAAAACTTTTTTTATTATGAAGAAACATATCCTAATGCAATATGGGATTATGGTAAGGAAATAATTAGAATTGCAAAACCCCAATCATTAAGAAAAACAATTAAACTCTTTTTAAAATATTATAAATACAAATTAAATTAACTTAAAATTTTAATATATTTTAAGCTTTAATAATAATGAATTTTAACAATAAAAATTTCATAATTCACATTGGGTTACACAAAACAGGATCAACATTTATTCAAAAACATCTTAATTTAATTCAAGATAAGAATTATAAATTATTCATATTAGATGAGTTCTGTGAATTACTAGTGGACTATTTAGAAGATCCAAACGAGATAAAAAAAAATAATATATACAATATTATTAATAGCACAAAAGAAAATGAGATTGTTATCTCTTCAGAAGGAATATTTGGGCATCATTACAATGGCTTTGTAGATGTAAATCGTAGATTTGAGTTATTAGAAAATTTGTTTAATAATATTAAATATATACTCTGTTTCAGAGAGCCTAGCTCTATAACCTATTCTTCTTACTTAGGTTTATTAATTAATGTAGATCATAAAATTAAATTTGAGGATTATATAAATAAAGAAATAAGTGATTTACACAAAAAGTTAAAGATTCACTCTCTTCCTCGAACTACTAAAAATGTTGGAACAAATTATAAAATTTTTAACTATAATGAAATTTTTAGAAATTATTTAGATATACAGAATAGAGTTCTATTTATTGAATTTGAGAAATTTTTTAAGGATAAAGATGTTTCTAAATTAAAAAAATTTATTGGTGTAAATATAGATTTTGATTTCTATCAAAAAGAGAATTACGTACCTAAAAATATAATTTATTTACAATTTTATAATAATCTTTTAATTTTTAAATTTATCAAAATTTTATTAATTAATTTATTCAAATTATTCAATAAAATTAATTCTGGAAAAGATATTTTATTTTTAGTTGTAAACTTAATTGAATTTTTTAATAAATTTATCCCAAAGAAATATTATGATAAATATCCCCAAAAAATTCAAAAGTTATTAGCTGAAATTAAAAATTATCACTCGAAAAATTATATTGAATTTAAAAAAAAATTAAATAGCAACCTTCACATATTTTTTGATAGTTCTTTGTAATAAAATACTCTTAATTACAATTTATTTTTACAACAGTAATAAAGCCTCTCTTTTTTAAAACCAAAAAATGTTCTCAGTGGGGGCAAAAGATGCATCAAATACGCTAAAAGAAAACGTATTAAACCAGATCCAGGCATTGGCTTTTTCCAAGTTTTATGAAGAGCTCCGTAATATTTGAAATTTACTGATTCAAATTTTTTTTCAAAAAATGAAGATAATTGTTTTTCTATATTATTAATATTCTTAAGCCAAACAATATTAAAAATCATACTGCCTCCTGGTTTTAAGAAATTATACATCGACTTAATCACTTCTACACTTTCATCATGTTCAAAGTATGCGTTAGTTCCCATAGTTTGAAAACAAACTAATACATCAGGTTTTTTTTGATTATCATTTTTTAAATATTCCTGCATTCTGCTATTAATTATTATTGCATCAGGATTTATATTTTTTCCTGCATCGAGCTCTTTTTGATCTATATCTACACAAATATATTTTTCGGTTGAAAAAAAATGTTTATTGCCCATTGTTCCACCAGCAAGATCTACACCTAGCTCACCTTTTATCTTAGGTAAATCTTCTTTTACCCAAATCCATAAGAGCATTTTACCGGCCGATCCCCCACCTCTATGAGATCTATAAAAAGATTTTATTAAATTTATCATGTTAAATCTGATAAATGTTTTACTAATTAATTTTATATTTACAACACTTTCAATGGAATTAGGATAAAAAGTCAAACAAAATTATGCCAACTTTAGTAACTATAGATTCTACAATTAAGTATTTATTTAAACATTGAAATTTTTTATAGAGGGTTAGATACTGAAGTATCCTAGGAATGGTTTTAGAAAATGATGTACACATATTAAATGATGATTAAATTCTTATAAATTTTCTTAGGAGATAAATTTGATGAAAACTATTAAAAAACTTTTATACCTATTGCTCCCTTATGAAAGAAGACGAATGATGCTTCTTCTAGTAATGATGATAGTGATGGCAATACTAGAAATGATAGGAGTGGTATCAATTATGCCTTTCATGGCTGTTTTGGTAAATACTGAAATTATCGAAACTAATGTTTTATTGAAATCTGCATTTCAAAATTCCATTAAACTTGGAATAGAAAACGAAGAACAGTTTTTATTTCTATTAGGTGTAATTGTTTTTTTAATTCTTGTTGTTTCTCTATCTTTTAAATTTCTTACAATTTATGCTCAATTACGATTTACTGCAGGACGAAATTACACTCTAGCTAAGCGTTTTGTGGAAGGCTACCTACATCAGCCTTACAGTTGGTTTTTGAATCGTCATAGTGCAGATCTTGGTAAGACTATTCTTTCAGAGGTTAATACAATTGTAACTCAAGGTTTTAATCCGATGTTAGATCTTATAAGACAAAGTGCAGTAACCTTAGCAATAGTTATAATATTAATTTTTATTAATCCTAAGCTTACACTAATAGTTGGTTTGACACTTGGCATGGCTTATGGACTTATTTATTTATTCATAAGAAGTTTTGTTGCTAAAATTGGTCAAAAGCGTTTGGATGCTAATAGATGGATATTTACTTCCATTAGCGAAGCATTCGGCGCCACAAAAGAAATAAAAGTAAGTGGCTTAGAACAAGCTTATGTCGCACGGTTTTCTGATCCAGCAATAACTCTTGCAAAGATTAAAGCTACAGCTGGCGTTATAGTATACTTACCACGGTTTCTTCTTGAGGCTATAGCATTTGGTGGAATGTTATTGGTAGTGCTTTACTTGATGTCACAAAGTGGAAATTTTGTTAATGCTGTACCTCTAATAGCACTTTATGCTTTTGCTGGTTATCGTCTGATGCCTGCACTGCAACAGATCTACACATCTTTAACTACTTTGCGATTTATTACTCCTGCACTTGACGCGATGCACAAAGATCTTAAGAGTTTACAGCCATCCAATTCTCATCAAAAACAAGAACCATTGCCACTTAATAAAGACATAACTTTAAAAAATATTTATTATAATTATCCCAACGCATCAAGGACTGCATTAAAGAATATTAATTTCAGTATTCCTGCAGGCACTACAGTTGGAATTGTAGGAGCTACTGGAAGTGGTAAAACTACTACAGTAGATATTATACTTGGTCTACTTGAAGCGCAGAAAGGCAGTCTTCAAGTTGATGGCAAAATAATTAATAAGAATAATATTAGAGCTTGGCAAAAATCGATTGGTTATGTTCCTCAGCATATTTTTTTAGCTGACGATACAATCGCTGCTAATATTGCATTTGGTATTGATCCTGATAAGATTGATAATTTAGCCGTAGAACGTTCAGCTAAAATGGCTAAATTACAAGACTTTGTTATCAATGAATTACCACAAAAATTTCAAACAACAATTGGGGAACGAGGGATAAGATTATCTGGAGGGCAAAGGCAGCGTATAGGAATAGCTAGAGCCTTATATCATAATCCAAAAGTATTAATTCTTGATGAGGCCACTAGCGCACTAGACAATTTTACTGAGCAAAAAGTAATGGAAGAAGTTAAGAGTTTAGGTAAAAAGACTACAATTATCATGATAGCACATCGTATAAATACTGTTAAAGAATGTGATAATATTTTTTTGTTACAAAAAGGTGAACTTAAACAACAGGGTTCGTTTAAAGAATTAAGCGAGAGCAGCAATTACTTTAATACAGATAACTAAAAATTAGAAAAATAATATTTTTTTATTTTAAGTTATATTATACAACAATTATTTTATGAAGTATTTGATCTTTATATTCAAACATAGATTTAGAAGAAGTTCATTAAACAATATTCTTAGATGTAAAAAAATCAAACAAACTCGTATTGTTAATTTATCAGGACCTTTTTTTTCTTTTTTTGGAAAAATTTTATATTATTTGATTAGAAGTAAAAAAGTTGTTTTCATATCTTGTGATGGTCTTGATTATTTAAAAAGAGAAAAAAACAGCATAAATTTTTGGATGGGAGGAACAACCGAAAAAATTGTAGATAAATTTAAAAAATTTCAGAACAACTTTGTTGCAGCCAGTACAGTATTTACAGATGACTCAAAATTATTAATTTTTTACCCCACATTAATTAAAAAAAATAAATTTAATAAGAATTTTAAATTTGTTTATATTTCAGAAAATAAGATAATTGAAAATAGTAAATCGTTAAAAATTTGGGATGATAACAAAGAAAGTATTTTAAAAAATTTACAATTATTAAATGACATTAATTTTTGGAAAAACTTAGTAGAAATAAAAACTGATCCAGTCCAAAAGATTTATATTGATATTAAATCCCTAGTAAGAAATGAATTGGTGAATGAATTAAATAAAATTTTAAAAGAAAAATTCATATTAATTGGATCTAACTGGAAAAAAAAATATCCAAATGCTCTAGAGAGTAATTACTCAGATAACTTTGTAGAAAATATCTATCAGGGCAATATTTGTATTGATTTTGGGAGTAAAAATAGTCAAAAATGCATTTATCCTAGAAGCTGTAAAATTATTGAAAGTGGAGGCTTATTGTTTCAGTCCATACATCAAGATAGTAAAGATATATTTAAAGATTTATTTTCGAAAACTTGTTTTACTTCAATACAAGATATGAGAGAAAAAATTGATTACTTTTTAAAAAATTCAGAAAAATTAGAAACCCTTTTCTTAAAGCAACAAAATAACTTTGAAAGTGATGATTTAAATTATAAAACAATAAAAAAAATAGAGAATTTTATTAACTAATGAAAAAAATATTTTTAGATCTTGGAATGCAACCACTTGCAAATGATTTTACCAATAAATATACCCCAGCCTCATTTAGACTAAAACTTCAATTTGATACTAAATTGAAATTAGCAATGATAAATAAACATGTGAAGAAAGAAAAAATGTTTAATAAATCATATCCTTATAGATCGTCTAAATCAAAATTAGTAGAAAAGTTATTCCAAAACCTTTCAAAGAAAATAAAAAAAAAATTTAAACCAAAAAATATACTGGAGATAGGCTGTAATGATGGAATGTTTGCATCTAATTTTGATAAAAATAAAATTACATGTATTGAGCCTTGCTATGATGTAGCTCTTGAAGCAAGAAAAAAAGGTTTGAAAGTATATATTAATTATTTTGATGATTTATTAATAAAAAAATTAACTAAATCTCATCCAAAATTTGATTTAATATTTTCTGTTAATACCATCACCCACATATCTAAATATAATTCAGTTTTTTCAAATATATCCAAAATACTAGATGATAAAGGGACTGTTATTATTGAAGAACCCTCTTTGTTAGAAACAATGAGAAAAAATTCGTATGACCAATTTTATAATGAACATATATATGTTTTTTCAGCTATTGCTTTACAGAATATTCTAAAAAAAAATAATCTTGAAATTTACGATATAGAAAACATAAAGGTCCATGGAGGTTCTAATAGATATTATATAAAGAAAAAAAAAAATAATAAAATTAAACTTACAAATAGATTTAAAAGAAATATGATTTTAGAACGAAAAAATGGATTACATAAATTTTCGTCCTATAAAAAATTTTCAAAGAAGGTCAAAGAGTCTAAAATTAACCTCATAAGATTAATTAAAAATTTAAAAAAGAATAATAAAAAAATAGTAGGTTATGGGGCGTCTGCTAAAGCAGTTACAATCTTGAATTATTGTAACTTAAAGGAAGAATATTTTGATTATTTTTATGATACTACGAGACAAAAAATTGGTAAATTTTTACCAGGAACTAAAATAAAAGTCATAAGATATCAAAAATTAAAAGACAATAAAATGTATGTTTTTTTAGGTGCTTGGAATTTTTACAAAGAAATTTTAAAAAAAGAAAATTTTTTTTATAATAATTTTGGAAATTTTATCACTCATGTTCCTCATCCAAGAATTATAAGAAAAGTAAAAAGATAACTTATTTTGATTAGAAAAATTTATAAATTAAAAATAAGCTAATATGAAAAAAAATTATTTCTGGTCACCTCATATAGATCCACAAGTTGCAACATTAAAATCAGTTTTTAACTCATTGAATTCGTTTTCTAAATTTGAAAAAAAATTTGAGAGTATATTAGTTAATGTATTTGGTGAATGGGATAAATTTGAATTTGGATCAGTAAATAAGATTAATTTAATAAGGAATAGGAGTCTTATAAAGAGAAAATTTAAAGGCTTTCTAAACTCAAGAATTTTATATTTTTTAATATTTTTTTATTCTTACTTTCCTTTAAAAAGAGTCTTAAATAATGATAAACCAGATTATTTAGTTGTTCATCTAATTACATCAATACCACTGGTGATGTTTATATTAAATAATTTTAAAACAGAGCTAGTTTTGCGCATATCAGGTCTTCCAAAATTAAATTTTCATAGATTTTTACTTTGGAAAATAGCATCAAAAAAAATTAAATATGTAATTTGTCCAACAGAGGAGACAAGAGATTTTTTATTAAAAAAGAATATTTTTAAAAAAAATCAATTAATATTTATTCCAGATCCAATATTAAATATAAGTGAAATAAATGTTTTGAAAAGAAAAGCACTGGACAAGGAAATTACAAAACCTTTCTTTTTAAGTATAGGAAGGTTTACAAAACAAAAAAATCATATTTTTTTATTAAATTTTTTTTCTAAAAAACCTCACTATCTTAATAATTATAAATTAATCATAATTGGAGAAGGAGAGTTAGAAAGTGAATACAAAAAAATTATTGTTAAAGGTAATTTAGAAAATAAAATTGAAATATTGAATTATAAAAAAAACATCTTTAATTACATTTATAAAGCAAGTTGTGTGATTTCAAGTTCTTTGTGGGAGGATCCTGGTTTTATCATGGTAGAATCTGCTTTTGTAGGTACACCTATAATTACTTCTGACTGTCCAAATGGTCCAAAAGAATTTATCGGTAAAAGTGAGAATGGTTTTATATATAATTCAAATGATGTAAAAAGTTTTCAAAAGGAACTTGATAATTTTCTTAATATTCCAAAAGAGGATCTTTTGAAAAAAAAGATAAGAGCAAAAAGAAGATCAAAATTGTTTACAGGATTTTATAATTATAAAAAATTATCATATTTACTAAATTAGCATGTATACTTAAATTTAATAAAAAAGTTAAAACTATGAATTTTAAAAATAAAATATTTATTACTGGAGTTGCAGGTTTTATAGGTTTTTCTATAGCTGAAAGACTATTAAAAAAAAAAAATAATCAAATTATTGGAATTGATAATTTAAATTCTTATTATAGTAAAAAACTTAAATTTAGACGATTACAAATTTTAAGGAAAAATAAAAATTTTAAGTTTCACAAGCTTGATTTAAAAGATAAAAAAAAGTTAGAAATTCTTTTTAAAAAGAATAAATTTTCTGTTGTTTTTAACTTAGCTGCTCAAGCAGGTGTTAGATATTCGTATGAAAATCCAAGATCTTATACTGACTCAAATATAATTGGTTTTATAAATTTAATAGAATTGATAAAATATAACAAAATAAAGAAATTTATTTTTGCTTCCTCTAGTTCAGTTTATGGAGATGAAAAGCCGTTCCCAAAATCAGAGAGTTCTGAGCTAAATCCAATAAATTTGTATTCTCTATCAAAATTATCAAATGAACAATTCGCAAAATCTATGAGTAAATCGATGAAAACAAAAATTGTAGGATTAAGATTTTTTACAATTTATGGACCTTGGGGAAGACCAGATATGTTAATTATGAAATATATGATTGCATCGAAAAAAAAATTAAAGTTCCTGTTATATAATAAAGGAGATCACTTTAGAGATTTTACTTACATTGATGATGCAGTAAATATCTGTGAAAAACTTGTATATAAGAAAATAAGAAAAAACTTTGATATTTTTAATATTTGTTCTTCAAATCCTTTACATATTACAAAAGTTATCAATGAAGTTAATAAATATATTGATAAGCCAAAAATTTTAAAAAAACCTAGGGACAAAGCTGATGTTTATAAAACCTTTGGAAGTAATAAAAAGATAAATATTTTTTTAGGAAAAAAAATTAAGTTTACTAATTATAAGAAAGGTGTTGAGAATACTTGTGATTGGTTTTTGAATAATTATTATTTTTGACAAAAGTTATTTTAATTAAATCTTTTTAAAATTTTTAGTAAATGAGACAATCTTAAGACATCTTTTATCCCAAGTATATTTTTTTGCTGTAAGAAATGCATTTTTTTTAAGGTTTTTATTTTTTTTATTTCTATTTAAGTGTAAATTAATATTTCTAGACCACTCTTTATCATCATTAACTCTAACTAATTTACAATTGGAGTTATTTTTAAGAATGTGTTTATAAACATATAAATCAGAGGCAATAATAACCATTTTTGCAGCTAAATAATCAAACATTTTAAGTGGCGACATATATTTTTCTAACCAAATTGAAGCTCTTCCCCTAACTTTTTTCTGATAAGGCATTAAAGCAACTTCGTATTTTGATAATACCAAGGGTATTTTAGAATAACTTATATAATCAAAAACTTTTAAATTTTTTTCTTTTTTCTTATTTTTTAGGTATTTTTTTTCACCATAAATATGAAAGTTAATATTTTTATTTTGTTGAGCTAACCTATAAATTTGTTCAACACCTTTTCCCTCAAAAAAACTTCCAATATAAACGCATGTATTTTTTAGTTTCCTATCTTTGTTTTGTTTAAAATTTTCAATATTTGTTGCATCATCTAGAACTATATTATTTTTTGGTTCAATTTTATAAAAATCTTTTAGATTTTTATGTAAAAAAATATACTTTAAATTCTCAATTAGTCTTAAATATTTTAGTAAAAAATATAAAAATTTAGAAAGTCCTGAGATTTCATGATGTAGCTCTAAAATTATATTTTTTTTTAATACTGACGCAAAGAGAGCAAATATAATACTTCTAGATAAATATATTATTTTTTTATCTGAGTCTTTTGAGTTTTTTAATAATATTTTGATTGAAAATATTATTCTAAATAAAAAATTTAGTTTTTTAAGATTATCAAATATTGAAATAATATTGAACTTATAATTGATATTATAGTCTTTAAAAATTTTTGTTAAATTTTTGCTATTAATAGTAAATAAATTAGTTTTGTATCCTAATTTAGAAAATGCTTCACACATTTTCATTACATGAATTGAATATGCTGATTTATTAGGAATATTTAATTCAGAAATATAATTGATCTTAAATTTAGTTTTTTTTTGTGTCATTAGTCAAAAAATAGTCTAATTGTTGTATGAAAAATCTGTTGATGAGATTAATTAGCATAATTATTCCTTACTATAAAAAAAAAAATTATATCGAACAAACACTTAATTCAATTCTTAGTCAAAAATATAAAAAATTTGAGATTTTAATTATATATGATGACATTGATAAAAGTGATTTACAATTTTTAAAAACATTAAAGAAAAAGGATAGTCGTATTAAATTAGTTATCAACAATAAAAATATTGGTGCAGGTATGTCTAGAAATAAAGCAATAAAATTGTCCAAAGGTGAATTTATTGCATTTATAGATTCAGATGACCTTTGGCACCCGGATAAGCTAAAGATACAATTGAGTTTTATGATTAGAAAAAAAATATCAATAAGTCATACCTCTTACAACATAATTGATAAAAATAATTTTAAAATAGGATTCAGAGAGGCAAAAAAATTAAATTATAAAGATTTATTAAAGTCTTGCGATATTGGTTTGTCGACAGTATTAATAAAAAAAGCAATATTAAAAAATAAATATTTTGCAAAATTGAATACAAAAGAAGATTATGTCTTATGGCTTAAGTTGGCAAAAGCAAGCTTTGTATTTTACCCAATAAAAAGACCACTTACATCATGGAGATCTTTAAGAGAGTCATTATCCTCATCTACAATACAAAAATTATTTGATGGTTACTTCGTATATAGAACTTTTTTAAAACAATCGGTTGTGAGATCTCTATTTAGTTTATTAATTTTATCAATTAACTTTTTAAGAAAATGATAGAGATTTTTATTTTAATTTTAACAGTTTTTTTTATCAATTTAATTTTAAAGAAAAAAAAACTACTTTCAAATACAACTGGTCAATTGCATCAGATTTACAACCAAGAATACCAAGTACCCTTATCAGGAGGGTTGTTTATAATTGGATATTTTTATTATTATAATCAACATTTTGATTTAATTTTAATTTTATATCTTTCATTTTTTTTTCTTTTAGGACTTTTTACAGACTTAAATTTAATAAAATCTCCTCTTTATAGATTTTTACTTCAAATATTATTACTTATATTATTTATTAATCATTTAGAAATGGCAATTTATGATGTCAGAATAGAATGGATGAATAACTTATTAGAAAATTATTATTTTAATATCTTTTTTTCATTATTTTGTTTCTTAGTTTTAATTAATGGCTCAAACTTTATAGATGGAAATAATGGTATTTCGCTAGGCTATTTTTTAATAATTTTTTTATTATTATTTTATTTGATAGAAAAGAATTCAATCTTTTTTGAAAATGACTTTATATTTTCATTCATTTTTATTTTGACTTTTTTGTTAATCTTAAATTTGTTTAATCAACTATATTTAGGAGATAGTGGAGTTTATCTTTTATCTCTTTTCTCTGGTTATATTTTGATAAATTTGTTCATTCAGAATCAAAGTATATCACCATATTTTATTGTAAATATTTTTTGGTATCCGGCATTTGAAATCTTATTCTCCTTAATTCGAAAGATAAAATCAAAATATTCACCTCTAATGCCTGATACAACTCATCTACATCAATTGTTGTTTTTTTATTTTTTAAAAAAAATTAATCTAAGTAAAAGTATTTTAAACTCTGTAACAGGAATATGTATAAATATGTATAATGGAACAATCTTATATTTTGCTTCGATGAATATATATAATACAAAAATACAAATTATATTTTTGTTTCTTAGTTTAATAATTTATCTAATCTTTTATTTTATGTTGACTAAATTTAAAAAGTCTTCAAACTAGGTTAAAAAAAGGGCAATCATTGAAATCAATATTTTAGATCCATCTTTAAAGGCGTTTACTTTCTTTTTTCCACCAATTCTTTTTCTCTCAAATGCTGTATTTGTTGTAAGTTTGAGACCTTTCTTTTTTGCTTTTATAGGAAGTTCAACACAAAAACTGAAATCATCTTTAATTAATTCTAGGTTTTTTACTTTTTCGGTATTACCTAGTACAAATGTATAAAGAATATCTGTTATAGGTAGAGAAAAAAAAATTTTTCCTAAAAATGAAAAAATTTTATTTCCTATAAAAGTAATAATTGTATCATCTTCACTACCTGCATTTTTTTCATATCGACTACCAAAAACTAAATCGAAATATTTGTTATCTGCCAAATGATACATACTTTTAAGCTCATTTGGATTAAATGAACCATCAGCATTAAAAATACAAAAATATTTTGTAGTTACTTTATTAATTCCTTCAATCAAAGCATTTCCATAACCTTTTTGAGATTGTTTTAAAATTCCACAATCATAATTTTTAATAGAGCCAATTGTCTCAAAATCTGTATGTTCAAGGACCACTAAAATTTTTACATCATATTTTTTTAATTCATTTAAAACATGAGGTAATGACTCCTTTTCATTTTTTGCAGGTATTACTAAAGTGAGATTGTCCATAAAATAAATGGTTTCTTATGCTTTTATTTATATATTAATAACTTTAAATTTTACTTATCTTATATATAAGGTTTTTGAAATAATTTTATAACTATCTTTTTATATTTCAATTAATAAATAAAATTGAATATTAATGAATTTAATAATTTTTTTATCCTCATATTTTATAATTACAACCTCCTTAATTGGTTATGGCTCTGTATTACAAAAAATTTTGAATAAAAAATTAGAATTAGAATTTGAATTTAATTTATTAGGTTCAATTCTTTTTTTGATTGTTCTGTCATTTTCCACACACTTTTTTTTTAGCCATAATTATTTACATAATGGAATTGTTATTATATTGGGATTTATATTTTTTTTAATAACAATTATTAAAAATAAAAGATTATTAAACAAGTACTCAAAATATTTTATACTAATATTTAGTGTCTTAATTTTTGGATTAATGATCTCAAAAACACATGACGATTTTTCATATTATCATTTCCCATATACATATTATTTGACACAAGAAAATTTAATGATAGGAACAGGAATTCTTAATCATGGTTTTAGGACTCCTTCATCAATTTTTTATCTTAATTCAATATTTTATCTTCCTTATATTAAATATTTTTCATTCAATATAGGAGCAACTCTTTTATTAGGAGTTTCAAACTTAATTCTAATTTTTAAATTAATAAAAGATTATGAGAATAAAAGATATGATTTTGTCTTTCTATTAACTTTATTTTCATTCTTATTTATTAATGTATTCTTTTATAGAATATCAGAACATGGCACTGATCGTTCTGCACAAATTTTAATTTTAATATTATTTATTGAGATATTATCTTTACTTAGAAATAAAATTATTTTATCCAATTTTTTTTCTAAAATATTTATACTTTTGGGAATAATAATATCATTAAAAGCTTTCTATGTTTTATATTTATTAACATTAATACCTGTTTTAGTTTTTTTTAAAAAACAAAAAATTAAATATTTAATTAAGACATGTTA